>Ga0302326_10000359_pt1 | contig 128766 bp, 108 predicted proteins | sample Palsa_T0_3_FD_202264 | JGI IMG/M metagenome (GOLD analysis project Ga0302326, IMG submission 202264) | Peat permafrost microbial communities from Stordalen Mire near Abisko, Sweden - Palsa_T0_3 | ecosystem: Environmental > Terrestrial > Soil > Palsa > Peat permafrost | place: Sweden: Abisko... | reverse complement strand
ACATTGGACACATACACTCAAGCCGTCACAATTCACAAACGAAGAGCTCAGAGTAGGGTCATTCGCCTCTTTCGCGCACCTGCGGTTTCAGCCGCCTGATCTGACTGAATTGCATGTGCCTTTTTGTTGCCCACAAGAACAGCTCCGGATGCCCGAAAACACTGGCGATCAGGCAAGCCGGCTAGAAATTGGCGACGGAGTTGTGCCTTTTTGTGCCTGCGCAAGAGGTGGCCGTTCCCCGTAAGCTCTTGAAAAGATTTGGCGTCCCCGACGGGATTTGAACCCGTGTTACCGCCGTGAAAGGGCGATGTCCTAGGCCGGGCTAGACGACGGGGACGACTTGAGGCAGGAATGCGGCAGAACAACTCATCGTAACAGCGGGGCTCCGAAGCTGTCAAAGAATGCCGACGCTAGAGGTAGTGGCTGAAATTCAGCCACTACCCGCGCTAGAATCCATCGGAACCAAGTGCGCTGAACCAGCCGCTTTGTCCCGCATCCTGGTTGGACAACTTTGTGGGCAGTTTTCTTTCCGCCGACATCTCTCGCTGCCCCGTTTACAATAGTCGCGGAGCGAGCGTCACTCGCTGACTTGGTATGCCTGATCCTTTATATCTCAGTCTTTGGTTCGCCGATTTCGAGGGCCCGGCGATGCTGCCCCACATGCTTGCCGTGCTGCAGCGGTTCCCGTTTTCCGAGCACCGGGCAGGCATCACGCAAATCGTCGTGCAGCCGGTTTCGTGGAATGAGGCCAGCCTGCTGGAACGTCGCTTTTCCGCAGGCATAACGCCGGAAGAGGCGATGGTGGTTGCCGCCGACCTGATCCACGACGATTACGCCTACGTGTTTGAAATGTACTGGGACCTTTGGACGCCCGATGGTCTAGGAAAAACCTGGCAGCTTGTTCCCAGCCCCGTGAAGATGATCGTGCACGGCGAAGAGTTCGATGAGGGAACACAACGTGAGTCAGGCCACATCCTGATCGATTTTGGCCTCGACTCGCTCTTCGTTCCGGAAACTGTCGAATTGACGGACGAGACGCAAGCGAAGATTCGCGGGAACGTTCACAAACTCATCGAGTTCACCAGAAGAATCGAGTCGCATACCCGCGCCACCTCGCGCCACCTCTGGTCTGAATCGGAAGAAAATCTCGCGCAGAAACTGATTGCGCGGCTGCAGAAAGTGCAGTAAATCACAGCGCAGAGGACACAGAGGCCGCAGAGACTTTCGGACGGGAGTTGATGACCCCTCTTTATCCCGTCCCGAAGATGTTCGACGTTGAAGTTAGTCAGAAGGCCCGCCTGCTTCCCACTCAAACGCAGATAGGAAAGCAGTTGCGCTTTGTGGATTGGGAGGACGACCTCAACCGACTTGAGTTCGACCAAAACGAGGTCCTCGACGATCAAATCCGCACGATAGCCAACGTCCAGGGTCTCCCCGTCATAGGTGACAGCAATCGGGACCTGCGCTTCCACCCGCAGGCCCCTCTTGCGGAGTTCACGGATCAGGCATGCTTCGTACGCGCTCTCCAGCAACCCAGGACCGAGCGCAGTGTGGACCTTCATAGCGGCATCAACCAGCACACCGCTCACTTCATTTATTTCCACCTCTGCGACCTCTGTGTCCTCTGCATTGAGTGCCTGTTATTTGGTGCGGCCGCCCTCAACTTTCAGGGCTTCGGCGGCTGCGGCCTGTGCTGCCGCCAGCCGCGCCGTCAGCACGCGGAAGGGCGAGCAGGAAACATAGTTCAAACCAATTTTGTAGCAGAACTCCACCGACGACGGCTCGCCGCCGTGTTCGCCGCAGATTCCAACTTTCAAGTTGGGGCGCGTCTTGCGCCCCCGTTCGGTCGCCATCTTGACGAGCTGGCCCACGCCTTCCTGGTCGAGCGCGGCAAACGGGTCCTGTTTCAGAATGCCCTCCGCCAAATAGGTCGGCAACACTTTGTTGACGTCGTCGCGCGAGAAGCCGAACGTGGTTTGCGTTAGATCGTTGGTGCCGAAGGAGAAAAATTCCGCCTCCTTGGCGATCTCGTCCGCCACCAGCGCGGCGCGCGGCAACTCGATCATGGTGCCGACCATGTACTCGATCTTCTTTCCCTTCTCTTTGAAAACCTCATCGGCGACGCGCCGCACGATCGCCCCCTGATTCGCCATTTCCTTCACCGTCGCTACCAAAGGAATCATGACTTCAGGAAGCACCTTAATTCCCTTCTTCGTGCACTCCACGGCGGCTTCGAAGATGGCCCGCGCTTGCATTTCGGTGATCTCAGGATAGGTGATGCCCAAGCGGCATCCGCGATGACCGAGCATGGGATTAAATTCGTGCAGCTGTTCCACGCGAGTCAGCAGCGCAGGCAAAGCCTTCTTCAAATCGCCCGCAGCTTTCACCCCGTAGTCTTTATATTTGCCGACCAACTCTTTCTTCTGCTTCGCGCTGTAGGAAGAAAGCAACGCGATATCGACCATCAAATCTTCTCTGCGCGGCAGAAATTCATGCAATGGCGGATCCAGCGTGCGAATCGTGACCGGCAGGCCGTCCATTGCCTTGAAGACGCCCGCGAAATCCTTACGCTGCAATGGCAAAAGTTTCTTCAGAGCAGCGCGGCGATCTTTTTCGTTGTTGGCAAGAATCATGGCACGCATGTGCCCGATCTTTTCCTCGCCGAAGAACATGTGCTCGGTGCGGCACAGTCCAATGCCTTCCGCACCAAACGCTTTCGCTTGAATTGCATCGCGGGGAATGTCGGCATTGGCGCGGACTTTCATCTTCCGGAACGGATCGGCCCATCCCATAAATTTCTGCAGCTCGGGGTCGTCCGCGCTTGCCGGAATGGTATTGAGCTTCCCCTTGATGACGCGGCCAGTCGTGCCGTCGAGAGAAATCCAGTCGCCTTCCTTGAAGACCTGGCCACTCACGCGCATCTCGCGCGCTTTCTCGCTGACATCGATATCGCCCGCGCCGGCCACGCAGCACTTGCCCATGCCGCGAGTGACCACGGCAGCGTGGCTGGTCATACCGCCGCGAGAGGTGAGAATGCCCTTCGCCACTTCCATGCCGTGAATATCTTCCGGCGTAGTTTCGGCGCGCACCAGAATAACGGGCGTTTGGGAGTCCTTCTGAAACGCTTCGACCGCGGCGTCAGCGGTAAATACAATTCGACCGACGGCCGCTCCGGGGGAAGCCGGCAATCCGGTGGCCAGCACTTCCACCTTCGTTCCCTTCTCATCGAGCCGCGGCACAAGGAAGTCGTAAAGTTGGTTCGGTTCGACGCGGAAAATCGCCTCTTCTTTTGTAATCAGGCCCTCTGCCACCATCTGGATGGCGACGCGCACGGCAGCCAACCCCGTTCGCTTACCATTGCGCGTCTGCAGCATGTAGAGCTTGCCGTCCTGGATGGTGAACTCAAAATCCTGCATGTCTTTGTAGTGCTTCTCCAGCCGCGTGGTGATGTCGCGCAGCTGTTCATACACATGCGGCATGATCTTGTTCAGTTCGAGAATCGGCACCGGAGTGCGCACGCCTGACACGACATCTTCGCCCTGCGCATTCATCAGGAACTCGCCGTAGAACTCATTGACGCCGGTGGCAGGATTCCGTGTGAAACCTACGCCGGTTCCGCTGGTGTCACCGAGGTTGCCATAGACCATGGCTTGCACATTCACCGCCGTGCCCAGCATGTCATCAATGTTATTAATGCGGCGATAGGTCTTGGCGCGATCGTTTTGCCAGGAGCGGAACACTGCGTCGCGCGCCATCACCAGTTGCTCGCGCGGATTCTGCGGGAAGTCGCGCTTGGCGTGCTTCTTGACAACCTTTTTATACTCCGCAATTACTTCCTGGAGCGCCTCGGCGTCGAGATCGGTGTCGAGCTTGGCTTTTTTCTGATGCTTCTTCGCGTCAAACACTTCCTCGAATGCAGCTTTCTCGATGTCGAGCACAACGTTGCCAAACATTTGGATCAGTCGCCGATAGGAGTCCGCCGCAAAGCGCGGGTTGTTGGTCCGTCGCGCCAGCGATTCCACGCTCTTATCGTTCAATCCCAAGTTGAGAATCGTATCCATCATGCCGGGCATGGAAAACTTCGCGCCCGAGCGCACGCTCACCAGCAGCGGATTCTCGCCCTCGCCGAGCGTCTGCCCTTGCAAAGCTTGCAGCTTCTCCAACGCCGCATCCATCTGGCGGTCGACATCCGCCGACAATCCCCCGCGCATGTCTTCGCGGCAGGCTTCGGTCTGGATGGTGAATCCGGGAGGCACAGGGAGACCTGCGTTGGTCATTTCGGCCAGGCCTGCGCCCTTGCCGCCGAGCACGTCTTTCATTTTGCCGCTGCCGTCGGCCTTACCGCCGCCGAATGAGTAGACATATTTTGTGGAGGAGGCTTTTGCGGCCTTCTCTTCAGTTTCGGGGAGGGTCATCGTCGCCATGGTTATGAGTCCTTTTCGATTGGGTGATTGGGAAATTTGGTCATTGTGTAATTGAAAACCTAGATTTGCCGCGCTTTCAATTACTCAATTACCGAATTACTCAATTCTTCAATCTGCTTGCGTCTTCCCTTCGCTCACGATCTCAGAGAAATCAGCGATCGTTGAAAATTCTTTCAGCAGCGTTCGCAGCAACGCCAGACGGTTCGCTCGCACTGCTTCATCTTCCACCATCACCATTACCTTGTCGAAGAACCGATCCAAGGGTTCGCGAAGAGCAGACAACAACACGAGAGCATCGAAGTATTCTTTCTTCCCGCGATGGGATTCGACCCTCTCCCCCATTCGCTCCATTTGGGCCTTCAGCATCTTCCCCTCGTCCGCTTCTTCCGCCAGGAATTCAAACGCTTCGGCAGGCTCAATTCCCTTCTCCGCCGCCTGCCGCAGAATATTCCGCATCCGTTTGCAGGCCGCGCCAATCGCCTGAAACTCGGGCATGTGGAGCACTTGCTTCACTGCCTCGGCACGGGCGAGAGCGTCGACCACATCGGCGGCATCGGCCCCAAGCACGGCTTTCACCACGTCATACGAGTATCCGCACACGTCGCGAAGGTAAAACTCCACCCGCTCCCGGAAAAATGTTGCCATCGATTCCGTATATTTACCGTCATCGATGAACTGCTTCTCGGCTTCCAACTTGTCGTATCCCGCGCGCGCATCGCGCATCAAATCGCACAAACGCAGCGGCAGCTTCTTCTCGGCAATCACCTTCACGATTCCATTCGCCTGCCGCCGGAGTGCGAAGGGATCTTTCGAACCGCTCGGCACCAAACCAAGAGCGAACATTCCCGCGATAGAATCGGCCTTATCGCCAATCGACAGCACCGCGCCTTCCATGGAGCGTGGGACGTCATCGTCGGTCGACTCCGGCCTGTAGTGATCGTAAATCGCATCCGCGACGGCGAATCGAGTTGCCTCCGGCAAACTTGAGTCCAGTTGCTGCGCCCGCGCATATAAGCCGCCGACAATTCCCTGCAGCTCAGTGAACTCTTTCACCAGTTCGGTCGTCAGGTCGGTCTTGGCCAGCGCCGCGGCCTTGTGAATGACTCCAGGACGCACCGTCATGCCATGCTGTTTGAGAATCTCGCTGAGCCAACTGCACAGCCGCTGCACCCGCAGGGTTTTATCGTAGTAGCTGCCCAGATCTTTCTGGAAGGTGACATTCTTGAGTGAATCCAGGCGATCGAGAAGAGATTTTTTCTGATCCGTCTCCCAGAAGAATCGCGCATCGTTGAAGCGCGCGCGCAGCACGCGCTCATTGCCGTGGCGAATCAAGCCCTGAGGATCGCTGTCGGTGTTAAGCACCGCCAGAAAATGCGGCAGAAGCTTGCCGCTCGCATCTTCCACTGCAAAATATTTCTGGTGGTCGCGCATCACCGTAACCAGAACCTCTTCGGGCAGAGCCAGAAACTGCGGATCGAAACTGCCCAGGATCGCCGAGGGAAACTCGGTAAGATTCACCGCCGTATCGAGCAGCGCTTCATCGTCCCGCCAGCGCGCTCCTGGAATAGTGCGCGTCGCGGCATCGAGAGCTTTGCGAATCTGGTGCTCACGTTCGGCGCGTCCTAACACTTTCGCCGCGCGCAATGCATCGACATAACTCGACCCAGCTCGCGAAATCGTGACCGCATCGTGATTCAGAATTCTGTGCCCGCGCGAACTGTTGCCTGCCCGAATGCCGTCGAATTCCAGCGGAATGGTCTCGTCGTCGAGCATCGCCACCAGCCAGCGCACCGGGCGCACAAAGCGCTCATTCGGCTTGCGCCAGTACATATTCTTCGGCCAATAGATGGCGGAGATTTCTTTGGGAAGCGCTTCGGCCAGAATCTCGGCCGCGCCGCGGCCTTTTTTCGTCACCTTGGCCGTGAGGTACTCGCCCTTTGCCGTGGTCACCTTATCTAATTGCGAAACGTCAACTCCGGCTTTCTTGGCGAACGCATGCGCCGCCGGGGTCGGCTGCCCATCCTTATAAGCTACGTGGACCGAGGGGCCGGTAACCTGCTCGGTGATGTCGGCCTGGGCCTCGGCAATGCCTGAAACAAGCAGCGCCAAACGTCGCGGCGTATCGAAACTCGCGATGTTTCCCACGGCCAGCCGCTCACGATTCAGCAGCGCACCCACACGCTCGCACATTTCCTGCGATGCGGCGGCAATCATCCGCGCGGGAATCTCTTCGCATCCGATCTCTAGGAGAAAATCTGGCATCTCAAATTGTCGTAACCCTACACAGGCTGTAATTTCTCTCGGCGCGCCTTCTTTTGAGTCGCGGGTTCTGGTTCGTCCTTCTTTTCGGTATTTGCCGGTTCGCTTTGCTGATCCACCCAAGCCTTCGCGATGCCCACCGCCAGCGCGCGCACCCGAGCAATCACTCCCACCCGTTCCGTCACTGAAATCGCCCCGCGCGCGTCGAGAATATTGAACAGATGCGAACACTTCAGGCAGAGGTCGTAAGCCCCCAGCAACGGAAACCGCGCCTTATCTTGATCTCGGCCAATTCCATCGTCAGACTTTTCTTTGATCAGCGCCGAGTATTTCTCGATCAGGCGCTTACATTCCGCCTCATATAAGTCGAAATGCTTCCAGGCGCTTTCAACATCGGCGTCTTCGAAGTTGTAGACGGAAAACTGCAGCTCATCGGCCAGCCGCACGTCGCCGTACTTCACCACCGCACCCGGCGTTTTTTCGTCAATCAGCGGGTCGCGCGCCCAGACAATGTCGTAGATCGAATCCACATCCTGCAAAAATGCTCCGATGCGCTCGAGTCCATACGTCAGCTCGGCACAAATCGGAAACAGATCCACGCCGCCGCACTGCTGGAAATAGGTAAACTGCGTGATCTCCAGGCCATCGAGCATGACCTGCCAGCCCACTCCCCAAGCGCTCAGCGTGGGAGCCTCCCAGTTGTCCTCTTCAAACTTGATGTCATGCTGGCGCAGGTCAATGCCGATCGCTTCCAGCGATTCCAGGTACAGCTCCTGCACGTTTTCCGGCGGAGGCTTGAGGATGACCTGCAGCTGCATGTGCTTGAACAGCCGGTTGGGATTTTCCCCATAGCGGCCGTCCGCCGGCCGGCGCGATGGCTGCACGTACGCGACCTTATACGGCTTTGGCCCCAGCACGCGCAGAAACGTTTCCGGAGCCATCGTCCCCGCGCCCACTTCCACGTCGTAAGGCTGCTGCAGCACGCATCCGCGCTGCGCCCAAAAAGTCTGCAGACGCAGAATAAGTTCCTGAAACGTCAGCGGGTTAAGAGAAGCTGGATTCACATGCCGATCCGCGATGCCGAAGCTATCGATTGAAGATAATCGATGATTGTAACGGATGTAGCGGGACCTCGTCAGTATGCTCGGCACATCAGTTTAAACTTTGCGATTCGTGGTATGATTCTGGCTCCCAAAAATCCCAGCCGGAGGTGTCCAATGTACAAGACCCTAGGAGCAGCAGTTTTGCTAGCGGCGACAATCGCTTTTATCACAGGGATTAAGCACGCAGATGCCACGCCTACGACAGGCTTAACTCTCCCTAGATAGTAGCGAAGGGCAGGCTCATCAATGTGACGCAATCTATCCCAACACAGACCCTCTTCACGCCCACGGCAACGGGGCTGTACCGACTTCCGTCTATGGCACACTCACCACTTCTAACCCGAACGGGAAAGCGTGGATCTATATGCTCAACTGGACGGATGACGCTGGCGCGGAGTCATTAAACGCACTGATTTGAGATCAACTCTGCCTCGACGCCGCCAAATGCCTGGGGCTCAGCACAAAACGATGGCGCGTCGCCAGGAACAGTGTGTACATTTGAGGCGATTGCAGGTTCTGCCGTGACGTATTCTTTCACCAATCAGCCAGACGGCACCGCGACTTCCCTATACTGGGTAGTTGAGCGCCTGGAGTAACTATCAGGCGAATTCCAATCGTTTGACCTTGATCCGTTCAGCGCGAACCTGCGCCAAGTCATAATGCACTTGCTGGGTAAGCCAGGTCGCGGCGCTTCCGCCAAAGGCCTTCGACAGACGTACCGCCATCTCTGGAGATATTCCGCGCCTTCCGTTCACCAGTTCCGACAGTGTGGTGCGAGTAACGCCCAATGCTACCGCGGCTTGGGTGATGGTCATCCCTAAAGGCTCAATGCACTGCCGCAGCACAAAGCCCCCCGGGTGCGGCGGATTTTTCATCGGCATAACTCAACCTCCTTCAGTGATAAATCGCAGTAATCGACGTCGAAGGCGTCCCCATCTTCGAAACGAAAGACAACCCGCCAGTTTGCGCGCACCGTAACCGCCCAGAAACCCTTCAGATCGCCTCGAAGCGCGTGCAATCGGAACATGGGCAAATCCAGGTCCGCTAGCGTGCCAGCCGCGTCAAGCCGCGCGAGAACGTCGCGCAGCTTTTTTACGTGTTCGGCGGCGATTCCGCGCGCATCGTCGTCCTCGTAAAAGCGCTTCAGCCCCTTGTGACGAATAGACCGAATCACATCTAAGCGTAATGCGTCGCGTAACGCACGTCAAGACAAACCAGTCTAGAACCCGCCCTTCTCCAGCATTCCCGCGGTGACCAGCTTCTTCTCCAAATGCCGCTGCAGAATCTGAATCAGAAATTTACGCAGATCCGCACCTTGCGCCTTCGGCCACGGCTCCTTGCCGAAGGTCTCAACCGGAGAGCGAAACATCTGTGCGGCCAGCATTCGCGATTCATTGGAAAGCCCCGACGAGGCCAGCCGCTTGTCATCGGCACACATCAAGCCGTCGGCCAGAGCGTGGTAATACGCATGATCGCCATTCAGCTTTCGTCCGCAGACCACGCACTCTGACAAATCCGGCAAGAATCCCACCAGCCGCGTCAGCCACAAATCGAAATAGGTAATCGGCATCCAGATCGCAGGCCCGGTCAACACCCGCAAGACCGAGAGCGTCAACCGGAAGATGGCATCATTCACCTCGTGATCGGGCAGCAGTTCATCGAGCAGTTCTGCAATGTGCCCCAGCGCCACGGCCCGCGCATAACTGACCTCCGAAGCCAGCGGAGACTCGATCACCTCGCAGGCATCCAGCCGCGCCAGTTCCTGACGCTCGCGCACATCGTAGAACGCGCGCACGTACGTCAGCGGCTCCAGCGCCCCGCCAAAGCGCCGCTTCGATTTCTTTGCCGAGCGCGCCACGCCGCGCACCTTGCCCTCCACGCGCGTAAACAGCGTGACCAGCAGATCGGCCTCGCGAAACGGATACGTCCGCAACACAATCGCTTCTGATTCTCGCAGCGCCATGGGTAAAGATCTATGCCTGACGATTCTACGCGTGGCGATTCTAGTGGAAGGCAACCATCACGTCAGCCTTGGCCCAAAGCAATAGCACGCTTACGCCCTCCTCATCACTTTCGTAACCAGCGAATTGGTCACTTCGGGACCGTTTCCTTCATCCGCTCCTGATGCGAAAGTACAAGTCCTAAAGGCCAATACAGGGCCAACACTTTAGTCACTATGACCATTTCCCCGCTGAAAAAGCTATCTGCCTCAATTCGCTCGATTTTCTCAACCCTTGCGCTGGTTTTAGCGCTGCCTGTTTTGCTGGCGGCGCAGGCGCCAGCGACCGCCGGGATTCAAGCCGGCGTCGCCAACGCGCTGCCGGACGCTGCAACGCTCACGGTCTGGCAGCCGGACTCCGCCCGCATGCTTGGGCCCGCGCCTGATTCTCCCGCCAGCGAAACCGCCTTCGCTCCCGAGCCGTCAACAGTTATCAGCTCCCGCCCGGCAAAGCCGGAGCAGCATCGTTTCTGGGATCGCGAAAATGCGCTGCTGTTCACAGCCACCGGCGGCATGGCCGCGGCCGATTTCTTTGCCACTCATGCGAATCTGGCCGGTGGAGGCCGGGAACTCAATCCGCTGACCCGCCCGTTCGCCAGAAGCACTCCCTTGCTGGCCGCCAATTTCGCCCTGGAAACTGCCGGAGTGATTGGCGTCAGCTATCTTTTCCACAAAACCGGGCATCACAAGCTCGAACGCCTGACCTCGTTGGTAAGCATTGGCACATCGGCAGGCGCAGTGGTTTACGACCGGGCCCATCGGCGATAGGGCGGAATTGCCATTCAGCTTTCATCTCTGATCTTCCTTCTCTCGGCTCTCATTTTGGATGGCGTTCCAGTGATGGCAGGAGCACCGTATTGTGTCCCCGGCTCTACGATCCAGAGTGCTCTTGTCGCCAGAAGGTCCCGGAAGAACGGCATTTCTCCAAATGACAAGAACGGCGTTGCCGAGGAATATGCAAAAAAGCCAGAAATCTGACTTCGACGCTTTCAACTCCTGACACTCTGCCCAAACATTCATCGACATTATGGCTCCGCCACAGACTATGTCGCGGCAGGCGCGACGTCCAGCCTGACGCCAAGCCAGAAAGTGTCACGGTCATGACACTCAATTGACACTCCGCAATTGTCTTTCTGTGCTTAGTTTTGAATGACTTTCAATACGCACGTTCCCTGGCATGAATGTTGCTATGCAAACTGCAGGAGGCCATCGGTCCCTCGCCCTCGCGAGCCTTAGAAGCCGGTTCCAGTTCTGTGGCTTGAGGTGCAAGAGCGGTTGACCGCAGTTTTCGTCAGCAGAACGAATCATGCCGTACGCAGTGCCTGACGCATACCTTGGTATTGGTCGATACCTTCGTCTTATGGATTCGTCGCGACCCGCAGTGGCTTAATGGGTGGGACGCTGGTGCGAGTGGGAAGTAACGAGAGCTCTGGGCTAAAAAGAATGAAATATGGCAAGCAATCGGATCATAGAGCCATTGCAAGACTTAACGGACGGCAGTTCTAGTCCGCAGTTGGAGCCGGTTCGCAGGAATCCGCTGGAGCGGATTCTTTCTATCATCACAGATGTTCGTGCCGGCGAGGGGCTTGGCGCGGTATTGCTGACTGTTGATCTCAGTGTGCTCCTTGGCGGCTACTATCTGCTGAAGACGGTGCGAGAGTCCTTGATCCTTGCTCAGGGAGGGGCGGAAGTAAAGGCGTACTCGTCAGCCGCCCAGGCGATTCTGCTGTTTGGCGTGGTTCCGGTTTATGGCTGGATCGCCACTCGGATGAATCGCAATCAACTTCTGCGGTGGACGTCACTTTTTTTTGCCTCCAACCTTCTGCTATTCGCCTATCTGGGAAGCAGAGGTATTCACGAAGCCGTGCCCTATTTCATATGGGTTGGGATCTTTAACGTATTCACCGTGGCACAACTCTGGGCCTTCGCGACTGACCTGTACACCGAGGCACAAGGCAAGAGACTTTTCCCGATGCTCGGCGTCGGTGCCTCGATAGGGGCAGTGGGGGGAGCCTGGATTGCGGGCAAGCTAATCAAGCCGTTGGGCCCATTCAACGTGATGCTAGTCGCTGCGGCGGCGCTTTGCCTCTGCGCTGCTCTCTCCCGTTGGGCCAGCCGCGTGATTTCCGAGCGTAAAGGCGAGGGGGAGAAGAAAAAGGACGTTGAGACGCTGGGTCCGGAGGGAGGGTTTCAACTGCTGATTTCTGACCCCTATCTCAGGCTGATTGCGGTGCTGACCATTCTGCTCAACATCGTCAGCCTTTCCGGCGACTTTGTTGTCGGCAAGCTGGTTGTGAACCACGCCAATGAGGCCGTGGGATTGGGCCAGCAACTTCTGGCAGCCCGGGGCGCATACATCGGCGCTTATTACGCCAATTACTACGCCTGGACCAATCTTGTGTCCTTTATCATCCAGGCATTTCTGGTATCTCGGATTTTCAAGTACATCGGCGTACGCGGTTCTCTGTTCATTCTGCCGGCTCTCTCATTCGCGACTTTTGGCACAATCCTCGTCCATCCGATCCTGAGCGTGGTTCGCAACCTTAAGATCGTGGAGAACGGCACGAACTATTCTCTGCAGAATACGGTTCGCAACGCGCTGCTGTTACCAACTTCGCGCGAAGCGAAATACAAAGCCAAGGCGGCGATCGAGACCTTTTGCGTCAGGCTGGGGGATGTCCTGCAGGCCGGGATCATTTTCATAGGTTCCCGGCTGCACGCCTCCGTTAGTTGGTTTGCGACGATCACGCTCGCGTTTACCGGTCTTTGGATCTTGGTTGCCGGCGCTCTCTACCGTGAGCACAAACACAGATCGCTGGATTGAAGAGCGAAAGGCATTGACTGAATCAGGAGGTCGAGATTTACGCCTTGAGGACCATTAAACATTTCGCAGGAACGGAAGCATTCCGAGGCCTGCCATTGCTTCTGCTGGCCTACGCGGCATTGATGACGCACTTCATCTTCGGCCGGGCGTTTCGTGATTCCCTTCTCGGCAGCCATCTTGCCATACGATCGCTCCCCTCTCTAACGATGTGGAGCACCCTTGTGTCGATCGTCGCAAGCCTCATGGTCTCAAGTCTTTTTCGGTCGAGGCAGCGGAAGCGCATCGCCTGTGCGGGATTCGCCATCAACGCCGTCATCGAGCTGTCGTTTTCGTTTGCCTACAGCCGGATTCCCTGGTTGTACAGCCTGTTTTTTATCGACGTATCGGCGTCGACACTGGTTGGCCTCTCGATGATTTGGATACTGATCGGTGATTGGGCAAGCAGTTGTCGTGCCGACCGGAGCCGGTTGATTCCGGCGGTGATGCTATTCGGCACCGCCATAAGCATATTGGCGGGCGTCGGATTAACTCACTTGCGGACCGCTACCAGCTTCCGGAGCGCAAATCTGATTCTGGCCGCGATGAATCTGATTCCTGTGGCTGCTCTCTTGTTCCATGACAATGAGCAGTGCCTGGTGCGGCACGGCTTTACTTTTCAAGATCTCCAGAATCAAGCCTCTCTGCCCAACAAATTATTGAAGAGGTTCGCGTTGCTCGTAGTGGTGGCGGCGATGACCTCTACGCTGCTGGATTTGATGTTCCGCGTGCGAGTTGCCGAACACTACCTCAACCAGTCGGATCGGCTGCATTTTCTCGGCCTTTTTCAAAGCTCGCTCAACATTTGCGTCTTCCTTTCGCAGATCGCAGTAGGCCGTCTTTTTCCAAAGAAGTTAGTGTTGGCCTTTGTCCATTTGCATCCCGCCATTGTCTGCATTGCCAGTTGCCTGCTGGCTTTCACGCCAGGATTCTGGCTTTTCACGTGTCTGCGCAGCGGAGAGTATTCGCTGCGGAATTCTCTATTCCGCTTCGGCTCGGAGATGACATACGCGCATTTTCCCGACCAGGAACGAGCTACCGTCCGTCCTTTGATCGACGTCATCGGAGAGCGCTTGGGAGATCTCGGTGCCTCCGGCATTCTGGCCCTTCTCTTGCTAGTGAATTCACAGCTTCCGGTCAAGCTTGGCCTGTCGATGTTGGCGCTGTGCTCGCTTTTGTTTTGGGGGATGTGCCGCAACCTCGAGCGAAATATTAGCGCCATCGGCATGAAGGCGGGACACGACTTGGCTGTAAACACGACGAGCAAGTATGCAGGGATGGCGCACGACGGCGCCGGGATCGTTTGAGCCGCAAGGAGGTATCAGTGAGAATTCGACGTCTCATACAATTCGCGACGCTGCTCATTGCCAGCGGTGTTGCGCTTTCGGCTGGCGCAGGCGCGCAAGACGAAGGAGCTACCAACGGCATCGCCACGCGGGCCCAAACAGTGACCGATGCGGAGCAAGCAAAAGCGGAGCATTTGATGCCGCAGGAACCGCCTCGGGGCGAGCGCAAGTTTGATCACATCCAGAAAGACATCCTCGACCGCATCTTTAATACGCAAGGGCCGAGCCTTAAATTTGGCGGGATACCCACCGGAGGTGGATTCTCACTCGGGCCCCAATACACGCGGCAGGACTTCCTGGCTGATCATCTCACCTGGAATACCTACCTCGCGGGATCAACCCGAAGATGGTACGGGGGAGGAAGTTCATTCGATTTCCATGGTCTGTTGAACGGTCATCTCGAACTAAAGACCGACGGGGGATACCAAAACTCCACCTCAGTGTGGTATTTCGGCGAAGGTCCGGATTCCGGCAAGAACGACAAGACGGATTTCGACCGGGAGTTTACCACCACGCACTTTGCCGCACTCAGTCACTTTTTCGATCAGAAATTGACTGTGGGCTACATCGTGGGCGGATTGTTGGTGCATGTCGGTCCCGGAGATCAGAGCGGCACTCCGACCACCGAACAAGTGTTCACCAACACTCCAGGTCTCGTCCAGCAATCGAACTTCATCACCGGTACCACAACCGTTCAACTGGACTTTACGCGGGTGGGGTTCAGCAATCCTGCGGGTCTGCAGCTGGAAGCCGAGGATACGCAGTTCTTCGATCAGAGCGGTCACCAGGCCAACTTTCACCTCCTCGAAACCCAAGCGCAATATTTCGTGCCGCTCACCAACGGCGTGCGTACTCTGGTCTTTCGCGTTCGCAACCAGACCGCTTTTGCCGAAAACAATCAGGTGGTTCCCTTCTATCTGCAGCCGACCCTCGGCGGCCCGGACGATCTTCGCGGATTCGACCGCTATCGTTTTTATGGAGACGGGAACTCTGTTGCCACTGCGGAATATCGCTGGTCGATCTCGCAAACCGTCGAGATGGCCATTTTCGGCGAAGGGGGCAACGTTTATCAAAGGCCGGGCCTGATCGGCTTTCGCGATCTCCGTGGAGACGGCGGCTTCGGCTTTCGCATCAAGAACAAACAAGCTAGCGTCATGCGGTTTGACGTCGGTATTTCACCGGAAGGAGTTCATGTATGGTTCGTATTCAACGACGTCTTCGAAAAGCTCTCCCGCATCTACTAGGGTTTGCCTTTGCGGGTATCACGACATGCTCGGCACAGCAGTTTTTGCCGGACGATCCTCTTACGCGCACTCCGGAAGCGGCGGCGGTGCGTAAGACCGACGTTCAAGATATCAACGCTCTCTATGACTTTGCTCATCAATCGTTCCACTACAAAACTCGCGCCGCCAGCGAGTCGCTCGCTATTAACACCTTGGGCGAAGTGCCGGACTCGAGTTGGTTCACCAACCGCGACATCAGCGGCCTCAGCATCGAGGCGCTGAAAAAAGGCGGCAGGGTCCATGGAGGGCCCCAGCCCCCATACACGGTGGTTGCGGCCAAGACTGAAGGCGTCAGTACCGGTTTCCGTCTTCGCGACGCTCGCGGGCTGCTTTATTTCGTGAAGGCCGATCCGTCATCGAACCCTCAAATGGCCACCGCCGCGGATGTGATGGGCGCCCTGTTTCTTTACGCCGCGGGATACAACGTGCCCGAGAATTACATCCTGGTCGGTCACACCGAAGAATTTCATCTCGCCGAAAAAGCCACGATGAAATCAATATCCGGGAAAGACCGTCGCCTGACGGCGGCCGAACTGAAACAGCTTTTTGATCGGATCCCCCGGGATGAAGACGGCCGTATTCGGCTCATGGCCAGTCTCTCTCTCCCGCCCAAGATTGCGGGGCCGTTTCGCTACGCAGGCGTTCGCTCCGACGATCCGAACGACCTGGTACCGCACCAACAGCGCCGCGAGCTGAGAGCGCTCGCGGTCCTGTTTGCCTGGCTGAACCATACCGACGCCAAAGGGGAGAATAGCCTCGACACGGTCGAAGGTTCGGGTGCGAACGCCAGATTCGTCCATCACCTGCTGGATTTTGGCGATTGCTTTGGCAGCGACAGCGACATCGCCAAAGACCCGCGCCACGGGCAGGAATACATAGTCCTGCCCATAAACTGGAGCAGGATGTACACCCTCGGATTGTCCGCTCCCAAGTGGGAGACGGTTCATTATCCGACCGATTTGAAAGCCGTTGGTAATTTCACCGCCGCCGCTTTCGATCCGCTCACCTGGAAGGCTAACTATCCCAATCCAGCCTTCGTGCAAATGACTCCGCTGGATGGCTATTGGGGCGCCAAGCACGTCATGGCGTTTCGCGACGAGCAAATCCGCGCTATCGTTGAAGAAGGACGATTTCAGGATCCGAAGGTTGTGGATTACATCACGAAGGTGCTCGAATCCAGGCGCGACGCGATTGGCCGGGCCTGGTTCCGCCAGGTTCTTCCACTGGAAGGATTTCGAATTGTCGATGATCATCTGAGGTTTGACGATTTGGCAGTCCAATACGGTTTTTCGTCGCCAGGCCAGTACCAGTTCAACTGGTTCGTGTGGCACAACGATGCACAAAGAAAGGACGACGTGTCCTCGTCGGACAACACCACGCTGCCAGGCACGTTCAAGTCTCTCGCCGCAGAATCCTATATCGGCTGCCGGATCGCTCCTGAGCGTGAAGATAAGCGAACGGTTACCGTCTACTTCCGCCACGAGGGAGACGGCTGGAAGCTCGTCGGCATCTCGCGAACAACAGCATAAGAATGGCTCAGCTCAACCGTCGAATGATTGCAGTTGTTGGCTGCTTCGCGGTTGTGTCGCTGATCGCTGCAACCCAGGTCTCGTGGTGCCAGGCGGATAAAGAACTAAAAGGTCTGCGCAATTTCGGTCGTGTTACGCAGACTCTTTATCGCGGGGGCCAGCCAACCTCGAATGGATTCAATACGCTGCACGCGATGGGGGTAGAGATGGTGGTCAATCTCCGCCACGACCGCACTGAGATGGCGACTGAGAAGCGCCAAGTTGAATCCCTTGGCATGCAATCCATTGAGATTCCCTGGAGCGCAAGCCACGAACCGTCAAGTGCCCAAATTGTGGAATTTCTGGATTTAGTTCGCACCCATCCGAACATGAAGATATTTGTTCATTGCCGGCGCGGCGCAGATCGTACCGGAGTCATGATTGCCGCTTACCGAATTGCTGTCGAACATGAGCCAGTCGCGCAGGCCGTCTCGGAGATGCATCGGTACCACTATGACTGGTTTTTTCGTCCCCAACTTCAACGTTACATCGAGTCGCTTCCAGGATTGCTACAAAACGACCCGCAGTTTGCGAACTATCGTTCCCAAGCATCAGGCGCCGTAGCGGCGGCGGGTGGAGCGAAAAGATAAGCCGATGTTTGCTATAGGGTATTCTGTTGATCGGTCTGCGCGGATGAGCGCTCGAACGAGCGTAGTCATTCCGCGAATATCTGTTGCGAGTGGCGAGGCGCAGCCTCCTGCAGTTCCCTTCAGATGAACCAAGCCAACCCGTTGATCGCTCCTCCATCTTCATCCGATCCTTCAGAGGCCTCCAAACGGCTCCTGCCGTGGCTCGTGGCGGTCGCTTTTTTTATGGAGTCGCTGGATACAACGATTCTCAATACGGCCGTTCCGGCCATCTCTTCCGCCCTCCACGTCGCGCCTCTCAGCATGAAGGCGGTGCTGGCGAGCTATACCCTCAGCCTGGCAGTCTTCATCCCCATCAGCGGTTGGATGGCGGACCGGTTCGGAACCCGTCGCGTATTCGCATCGGCGATTGGTCTATTTACCCTCGGGTCCTTTCTGTGCGGGATGTCAAGCAACATCCACCTGCTGGTCGCTTGTCGCATCCTGCAAGGCTGCGGCGGCGCGATGATGGTGCCAGTGGGCCGGCTCACCCTGGTACGAACATTTGCCAAGTCCGATCTTCTGCGTACCATGAGCTTCGTTTCTATACCGGCTCTGGTGGCGCCCATGCTCGGACCCATCGCCGGAGGTCTCATCGTCGGCTATCTTCACTGGCGCGTCATCTTCTTCCTTAATATTCCGATCGGACTCGCGGGTCTGATCATGGTTTACCTGCATCTGCCCGATTATCGCGAAGGGCAAACTCCTCCGCTTGATGTTGTCGGGCTTATTCTCTTTGGTTCCGGGGTCGCATTGTTGTCTTATGTGCTGGAGATATTCGGCGAGCACACTCTGAGCGCTGGCGCCATGCTCGGACTGCTGGTGCTGTCCATTGCCTTGCTTGCCGGATACGGAATCCACGGAAGAAGTCTTCCGTTCCCTTTGCTGAAGCTCCGACTATTCGCCATTCGCACGTTCCGCGCCGCCGTAAGCGGCAGCTTCTTCACTCGCCTCGGGATCGGCGGAGTGCCATTTCTTCTGCCGCTCCTCTATCAAGTAGGCCTGGGCTTCACTCCGATCCAGTCCGGTCTGCTCGTCATGCCCCAGGCAATCGCCTCCATGAGTATGAAGCCACTCATGCCGCGAATCCTGCGTCGCATCGGGTATCGTGGCGTACTCATTTCGAACACGCTAATTCTCGGTGTTCTTCTGATGGTGTTCGCCACGATCGGTCCGCGAACACCTGTTTGGGTCATCGTGCTGCAAGCCTTGCTTTATGGAGGATTCACGTCGCTGCAATACACCAGCATGAATACGCTGGTATACGCTGACATCGCGGATCAAGACGCCAGCAGCGCCAGTTCCATCGCAAGCACTACGCAGCAGATGGCGATCAGCTTCGGCGTAGCGACGGCGGGGCTGGCCACAGCGTTTTTTGTTCCCGGCACGCACTCCGATCCGGCCGAAATGATTCATGGAATCCACAAGGCCCTCATCGCTCTCGGCATATTGACCGTCTTGTCGACGATTGTCTTCTGTGGCTTGAAGAGCGGCGATGGCGACGACGTGAGCCTGCATAAGGTGCTTCACCCGGGAGGATGACTCAAACTCACTCGACCTCTAGGCTCAAGAGCTCGGTCGTTCCAACGATACTGATGCAGGAAACCCTCTCCAGTAAAAGTAACCTGGAATTGGTTTCGATACTCAAATAGAACGTCGGATTGAGGGATGCGACGATACCATCGTCTAATTGCTTCGCCCGGTCGTTTCTGGTGTCATCGATTATCAGGAATTCGCATCTCTTGCTATATGAGGCCAGCCAAGCACCGAGGACGGTGTACGAGGATCCCCGAATGAGCACAAAAAGTATGTCACGCCCGGACTCCGCAAAGGTCGTTCCCTTGACCACAAAGTCACCGAACGTCAACAAACTTCTCCAACGGTACGGAACAGGAGAAATTCCATTCGCCGGCACCCAAGACGGGATGTACGACCGGCACCTGGTTTTTGACCGGGCCATCGACCCCAAGGTCGCCAGCGCCCGGGAACGCTTCGAAGCCGCCTCCCATGCCGTGCGTGACGTTCTGGCGCAGCGCTGGGTGAAGACCAAGACGACATACGAGCAGCAGAATGCCAAACGTATTTACTACCTTTCCATGGAGTTTCTTCTCGGACGATCGCTCACTAATAACGTGTCGAACCTGTTGCTTGACCCCGTGGTTCAGGAAGTCATCAAAGCGAAAAGCATTGATTGGCCTGAACTGGTTGAGCAGGAACCGGATGCGGGGCTGGGAAACGGAGGTCTGGGCCGTCTTGCGGCGTGTTTCCTCGACTCGATGGCCACCATGCAGCTGCCTTGCACGGGCTATGGTCTGCGTTACGAGTACGGCATGTTTCGACAGACGTTTGTGAACGGCTGGCAGCAGGAAAATCCGGACAACTGGCTGCGCGACGAAGATCCATGGGAGATCTCTCGCCAGCACGAGAAGGTGGATATCAAGCTCAACGTCACGTTCAAGCTGCGGGACGGACGAGTCGAGGTGATACCGGGTCGCCCATCGACCCTGTTCGGGATTCCTTTCGACCGGCCAGTCGTGGGCTACGGAGGAAAAACCATCAACACTCTTCGCCTGTGGGCCGCGACGGCTGCAGACTTCTTTGACTTCCAGGAATTTGGCACGGGAGATTTCGTGGGTGCTCTGGGCGGGACACTGGAAGCCGAATCGCTGACCCGTGTGCTGTATCCCGATGACTCGACAACTGCCGGGCAACAGTTGCGCTTCGTGCAGGAATATTTTCTGGTCGCTTGTTCTCTGGCAGATCTGATACGCCGGTTTCTCCGGCACAACAGCGATTGGGGAAAGTTGCCCGAAAAGGCCGCCATCCAACTCAACGACACGCACCCTTCCATGGCAGTCGCAGAGCTGATGCGCATTCTGCTGGACGACGCCCATCTGGGCTGGGATGAAGCTTGGGATCTGACCAAAAAAACGTTGGCCTACACCAACCACACATTGCTGCCCGAGGCGCTGGAAAAGTGGCCGGTGGCGTGGTTTGAAACGCTGCTTCCCCGCCAGCTTGAGATCATCTACGAAGTCAACCGCCGCCTGCTCGACGAAGTTCGCGTGCGCTTTCCGAACGATGAAGGACGCGTCGAGCGCGTCAGCCTTGTGGAAGAAGGGGGTTCGCGGAAGATTCGCATGGCCAATCTCGCTATTGTCGGTTCGCACAGCACCAACGGAGTCGCGGCAGTCCATTCCAAATTGTTGCGGACGACAACTGTAAAGGACTTAGCTGAAGTATTTCCCGAGCGTTTCAACAACAAAACAAACGGCGTCACGCCCCGCCGGTGGCTGCTGCAATCGAATCCCAGCCTGGCGGGAGTGATAACGGCTGCGATCGGCGACAAATGGATCACCGACCTGAACCAACTCCGTGATCTCAAACCGTTGGCCGCAGATTCAGCCTTTCGGCAATCGTTCCTGGCGTCAAAGCGCGAAGCGAAGTTGCGTTTCGCCGACTGGCTGAAGGCAACGTCTGGACAAATTGTCGATCCCGACACGATTTTCGACAGTCAGATCAAGCGCATTCACGAATACAAGCGGCAACTGCTGAATGCGCTGCGCATCATTGTCATTTACAACCGGCTGCGGCAGAATCCAGATCTGGAAATGCTCCCCCGCACATTCTTTTTCGCCGGGAAAGCGGCGCCCGCCTACCGGCTGGCGAAAATCATCGTCAAATTTATCAACAACCTTGCAGGCACCATCGACCAAGATCCTGTCGTGCGCGGACGCTTGAAGGTGATCTTTCTGCCGGAGTACAACGTGTCCCTGGCGGAGAGGCTCATTCCAGCCAGCGACGTTTCCAATCAGATTTCCACTGCCGGCTATGAGGCTAGCGGAACCAGCAATATGAAATTTATGATGAACGGAGCGCTCACGGTCGGAACAAGGGACGGAGCGACCATCGAGATGGCAGAAGAGGCCGGAGAAGAAAACCTTTTCCTGTTCGGCCTCACCGTGGAGCAGGTCGAAAATAGCCGGTCCTCGTATAGCCCGATGTGGCACTATGAGAACGATCCTGAGACTCGCGCTGCCATCGACCTTATTTCTTCCGATTATTTCAGCCACTATGAGCCAGGAGCGTTCCAACCATTGCACGATACGCTTTTATTGTTCGGCGACCGCTATATGCACCTGGCCGATCTAAAGTCCTACGTCGAAGCGCAAGAACGGCTGGGCGCACTCTATCGCGATCCCGCAGCGTGGGCGCAAAAGGCGATCCTGAATGTAGCCAGCTCGGGAAAATTCTCTGCCGACCGCACGATTCACGAGTACACAACTGAGATCTGGAAGGTGGAACCATGCCCCATACCTTAGAAACACAGCCTCAGACAAGCGCTGGTGAAGCGGTTTCGCCGCTCGCGGGCAAGCCTGCGCCCCGGGAGATGCTGATTGACGTTTCGCGCATGGAAAAAGAGTACTTCGAACACAAGCCCGACGTGCGCGACTCCAACCAGTTGGTGAGCTTCGGGACCAGTGGGCACCGCGGATCGCCTCTTCACGGCACGTTCAATGAAGCTCACATTCTGGCCATCACACAGGCACTTTGCGAGTACCGGCGAGGGCAAGCCATCGACGGGCCTCTCTACATGGGGAAGGATACGCACGCCGTTTCTGGGCCGGCGCAGCGCACGGCTCTCGAAGTGCTCGCGGCCAATGGCGTCGAAACGATCATTCAAGAGAACGACGGTGTAACTCCGACCCCTGTCATCTCGCGAGCCATTCTGGTTTACAACCGTGGCCGTAAGGATCACTTCGCCGACGGCATCGTCATCACGCCCTCGCACAACCCGCCTGAGGACGGCGGTTTCAAGTACGATCCTCCCAACGGCGGCCCTGCCGACACGGCAGTGACGGGCTGGGTCCAGAACCGTGCTAACGAGCTGCTGCGCGCGGAAAATGCCGGAGTCAAACGCGTGCCGTTCGAAAAAGCGATTCGAGCGTCCACCACACGACAGGAAGATTTTGTTCTTCCGTACGTTCGCGACCTCGGCAATGTCGTCGACATCGATGCCATTCGCGGCGCCAACCTCAAGCTGGGCGTGGATCCTCTCGGCGGAGCTTCCCTGCCGTACTGGGACCCGATTAACGCGACCTACGGGTTGAACGTTCAGGTGGTCAACCGAACCATCGACCCAACTTTTTCATTCATGACCGTGGACCACGACGGAAAAATCCGCATGGATTGCTCCAGCCCGTATGCGATGGTGAGGCTGGTGGGATTGAAAGACCAGTATCAGGTCGCGTTTGGCAATGACACCGATGCCGACCGCCACGGGATTGTTACGCCTCTCGGCTTGATGAACCCGAACCACTATCTCGCCGTGGCCATTCGTTACCTCGTGACCCATCGTCCGCAATGGCGGCCCACGGTTGCGGTGGGAAAAACAGTGGTGAGCAGCAGCATGATTGACCGGGTTGTTCAAAAACTCGGCCGTGAGTTGCGCGAAGTTCCTGTTGGATTCAAGTGGTTCGTCTCGGGACTGATCGACGGCTCGTACTGCTTTGGAGGAGAAGAGAGCGCGGGAGCAAGTTTTCTTCGCCGGGACGGCACCGTGTGGTCCACCGACAAAGATGGGTTGATCATGGTGCTGCTGGCCGCTGAGATTGCCGCCCGCACTGGCAAGGATCCCGGCCAACACTACCAGGAGTTGACCGCAGAGTTCGGCACGCCCTACTACACGCGCATCGACGCGCCCAGCACCCCTGAGCAAAAGGCAAAGCTCTCGGCGCTCTCTCCCGACTCAGTCAAAGAGTCGGAATTGGCGGGCGAGCCGATTATCGCCAAGCTGACCAAGGCGCCAGGCAACCAGGCCCCAATCGGCGGACTGAAAGTCGTGTCACAAAACGGCTGGTTCGCGGCCCGGCCCTCCGGCACCGAAAACATCTACAAGATCTATGCGGAGAGCTTCAAGAGCGCATCCCATCTCAGTGCCATCGTGAGCGAGGCGGAAAAGATAGTGAACAACGCTCTGGATGGGCTGCGATGAGCAGTAACGGCGGGCCCGCAGGCGTTCCGCCATTTCCGTCCGAATACCGCGCATCGGGAGTATTGTTGCACGTTACGTCGTTGCCCTCGCCGTACGGCATCGGTGATCTGGGATCCGCGGCGTTTTCCTGGATTGACCGCCTTCACAGTGCCGGCCAGCGCTGGTGGCAGGTGCTGCCGCTCGGTCCTACGGGCTATGGAAATTCTCCTTATCAGTCGATGTCGTCGTTCGCAGCCAATCCTGCGCTGATCAGTCCCGATTGTCTGATCTCGGAAGGGCTGCTAAAGACGTCGGATTGCCAAGCTGAGTTCCCTGCCGATGCGGTCGATTACGATGCCGTGATTCCGTTTAAAACCCGTCTGCTCGAAACCGCTTGGGCTAATTTCAAAGCGGGTGCGCGCAAGGATTTGCGCGCGGCCTCTGACGAGTTCCGCTCCCAACAGGAGCATTGGCTCGACGACTACGCGCTATTCGAGGCGCTGAAGACCAGATACAACGGGGAGCATTATCTCGAGTGGCCGGAAGAACTCGTCGAACGCCGCAGCGATGCCCTGACGACGGCACGAGCAGAATTGGCAGATCAAGTCGACAAGATCTGCTTCGCGCAGTTTCTCCTGTTGCGCCAGACCGATCGGCTCAAGGAGTATGCGCACTCCAAAGGCGTGAGGCTGATCGGAGATCTGCCTTTTTTTGTTTCTCCGGACTCCAGCGATGTTTGGGCGGACCCGGATTTGTTTCTCCTCGACGAACGCCGCCATCCACGTTTCGTCGCGGGCGTTCCTCCAGACTATTTCAGCGCCGAGGGTCAGTTGTGGGGCAATCCCGTTTATAACTGGGATGCGTTGCATGCCACAGGCTATCGCTGGTCGATCGACCGGCTGCGCGCACTTCTGGCACATGTAGATGCGATTCGTTTGGATCACTTTCGGGGATTCGCGGCCGCGTGGCACGTTCCCGCTGGCGCTCCAACTGCTCAGTCAGGGCAATGGGTGCAGGGACCTGGAACCGCATTCTTCGAAGCAGTGCAAAAAGAGCTTGGCCACCTGCCCTTCATCGCCGAAGATCTGGGATTCATCACTCCCGACGTCCATGCGCTGCGCGAGCAGTTCCAGTTGCCCGGAACCCGGGTGTTGCAGTTCGCCTTCGACGGACCCTCCGATAATCCATATCTCCCCAACAATTTTGTCAGCAACACAGCCGCCTACACGGGCACGCACGACAATGCTCCAACCCGCGAATGGTACGAACAATTGCCCGAGTACCAGCGCCAGAACTTTTGGAACTATCTGAAACGCGCGCCAGGCACGACTGATGATGCCGCTCCGTCTCTGGTGAATCTCGCGTGGTCGTCGATTGCAGCCTTGACGGTTGCGCCGCTGCAGGATCTGCTGAACCTCGGAGCGGAGAGTCGTATGAACATCCCGGGCCGAGCCAGCGGGAATTGGAGTTGGCGATGTCCGGAAAACATCGATTTGTCCTCCGCGTTCCGGTGGTTGCGGGAGGTGGCCGAGCTGTCGAACCGTGTGGAACCGGAAAAGCTCGATCAGCCAGTGATTGATCAGTCAAGAATCGATCAGCCGGCGAAGCTAGAGCGTTCCGGCGTTTCAGGCGCAAAGATGAGCGAGGCAGTGTGAAGGACTCAACGCAGAACTTAGGGGTTACGCTCGACGGCACCCCCACGATCGCCCGTCATGAACAAGCGAAGACCGCAACCTGGGAGCAGGTCGAGGGCAGTGCCCTGCCGTTCGGCGCCACCTGGATTGAACAAGAGCAGGCCTTCAACTTCGCCGTCTATGCGGAGCACGCCGCAAGTGTCACGTTGCTGCTCTATGCTCCGCCTGAATTCATAACTCCCGCCTTTATCTACTCTTTCGACTTCTTGCGTAACAAGTCTGGCCGTATCTGGCATTGCCGGATTCCTCTCGCCGACATAGGAGCGTGCCGTTACTATGCCTACTCGGTGTCGGGAGAAGATTCGCCTGACGTTCACAGCTTCGATCCGCAAAAGGTCCTGCTGGATCCATATGCGAAAGCTGTTTTCTTTCCGCCCGAGTTCGACCGTACCTTCGCAATGCGGGAAGGATCGAATGCGGGAAGCGCGCCTCTCGGAATGCTGCCGGGCCACGGAACCGAATTCGATTGGAATGCATCCCTTCCACCGCACCATGAAGCCGACGCAATCATTTACGAATTGCACGTGAGAGGCTTCACCAAAAATCCCAACTCGGGCGTAGATCCGTCTCGAGCCGGAACTTATGCGGGACTGGTCGAAAAGATCCCTTATCTAAAAGATCTCGGCGTGACCGTGGTCGAGCTGATGCCAATATTCCAGCGCGATCCTCAGGAAGGCGATTACTGGGGCTACATGCCTCTGAACTTCTTTTCTCCTCACGCACAATACGCCAGCCACCGAAACATGGAACAGCACCTCGAATTCAAAAGTATGGTCAAGGCGTTTCATGAGGCCGGCATCGGCATCGTGCTCGATGTCGTCTACAACCACACCTGCGAAGGAGATAACCGCGGCCCGATCTACAGCTACAAAGGGTTGGGCAGCGAAAGCTATTACATGATGACCTCCGATCCGGCCAACCCGTATGCGAATTACTCGGGTACGGGCAACACCTTGAATTTTGGCAGGAGCCATGTGCGCAAGATGGTGATGGACAGCTTGCGTTATTGGAAAAAAGAGATGCATATCGACGGCTTCCGCTTCGATCTGGCCTCAGTGTTTAGCCGCAATGCCGATGGGTCGCTGAACTGGGGGCGCGCTCCCATTTTCGCTGAGATCGCCGGCGATCCGGAGTTGGGCCAGTTACGTCTGATCGCTGAGCCCTGGGACACGGGAGCGTACCAGCTGGGAACAGGCTTTCCCGGCATCACGTGGCTCCAGTGGAACGGCAGGTTCCGCGATGACGTACGCCGATTCGTCAAAGGCGACGCAGGAATGGTTCCCGACTTGATGCGGCGGATCTACGGGAGCGACGATTTTTTTCCCGACAACCGCGACGACGCGTATCACGCCTACCAGAGTGTCAACTACCTCACTTCGCACGACGGCTTCACGCTGTATGACCTGGTCTCCTATAACGAGAAGCATAATTTGGCCAACGGACAAAATAACCAGGACGGGATGAACGAGAACTACAGCTGGAACTGCGGACATGAGGGCGATACCGGCGCCCCTGCCGAAGTGCTGGCGCTGCGCCGGAAGCAGGTGAAAAACTTCTTCTGCTTGCTCATGCTGTCGAACGGAACCCCGATGTTTCGAGCTGGAGATGAATTTCTGAACACGCAATTTGGCAACAACAATCCCTATAACCAGGACAACATCACGGGCTGGCTCGATTGGTCGCAGTTGCAGTCCAATCAGGATATTTTCGGCTTTTTTAAGAGCATGATCGCCTTCCGCAAGAGTCACCCGACCCTAAGCCGCAGCCGTTTCTGGCGCGAAGATGCTGCCTGGTACGGGATTGGCGCGGCTGCCGACTTGTCCCCGAATTCCCGCAGCCTGGCTTTCTGCCTCCACGGCGCATCTCAAAACGACCAGGACATCTACGTTATGATCAATTCCTACTGGGAAAATCTGGAGTTTCAAATTCAGGAAGGTACCGCATCAGAGTGGACCAGGATCGCCGATACTGCGTTGCCATCTCCAAACGACTTCTCGAACTCCGCGGAGCCTCTAAAGACACTAGGCTACCTCGTGGCGCCCAGATCCGTGGTTGTCCTGCTTCGGTTGAACTAGCCGCGGAGGCTTATCGCTAGACATCGAATCGTGCATCCGGCACCACGGTCAAAGATTTTGTCTTTGAAACGTTGAAACCTTGAAACGTTGCATCACCTGTAAATCTTTTCAGCCATACGCTGAAGATCATCTGCGCACGCGGTAATCAGACCTGCAGCCAGCAACGACGAGTACACAGTTCGCTCCGCTGCGAACCAGTCGACCTCAGGCGAACCGAACGGGCTTCCCCTCTCCTCCCAAAGCTGGTACGCGAGTTTTGCTACAAACTCATGCCGATCCTCGCCCAAAAACTCGGGTATGGGCTCCGGCAGTTGCTGCTTATCCATAAGTCTGCCTCAGCAGCATCATCAGCACAAATAATGATGGAAGGTAAAGGATCGAAGCCGTGAGAAGCTGCCGCGCCGAAGAGTTGGATTTTCGAAGCACGAACGCTGCGCCATAGTACAAAAAGCCGGCGCATAGCAGCGCGGCTCCAATGGAGTAAGCGGCGCCCGACTTGCCAGTCAGATTACCGGTCAAGGCCGGCAACAAACTGACGGGCGCCAATAACACAAGCGGCAACCAGGTTTGCCAGTTCACAACGCGCTCCCTTGCGCGCTCGTCTTGCGGCAGCACCAGATAACCAGCTCGACCATAATCCTCGCGGTACATCCAGGCGATCGACATAAAGTGCGGAAACTGCCACAGGAACAGTACGAAGTAAAGTATCCATGCCCCGAAACTGAGCCGGCCAGATGCTGCAGCCCACCCAATCAGCGGCGGCATCGCGCCCGAGAATGCTCCGACCAGCGTGCACAGCGGCGACTTTCTTTTCAGGGGAGTGTAGAAAAACAAGTAAGACAACAACGTGCCCAGCGCCAGCAGGCTCGCAAGCAGGTTGACTGCGGCGGCAAGATAAATAGTTCCGAGAACCGATAACGTGATACCGAACCACAAAACCACCGAAGCATTGAGTCGGCCAGCCGCCAGCGGCCGCCGGGCTGTCCGGCGCATTTGCGCATCGAAGCCGCGCTCGATGTATTGGTTCAAAGCTCCGGTCCCGCTGGCCACCATTAATGTTCCCAGCACCGCATGGATAGACCGAAGGAACGGAAAATCGTGCCACGCCGAAGTGCAGCCCAGGTAGAAGCCGGCGAACGTCGTCACCACGATCAGGAAGTTTACTTCCGGCTTGGTAAGCACCAGATAGTCGAACCAGATCTCTGAGCCCCAAAAGGGACTGCGCCTTCCGACGGGCAGATCGAATACCGTAACAATCGGTTCACTGGCCACGCTTAGAACGCCTCCTGGCTCTGTGCAGCTCTGTGACCGATTTCTGTTCCCGGCAACCTTGCTCGCACTGAACCGGCCTGAGGAAACCCCTGCGGCGACAGAAAACGCATAGTTAAGATCGCTCCGGCCAAAAGGTAAACGATTGTGACGCATGTCCACATCAATGCAGCCGCGCACTGCTGATCCACAAGCGGGGAAAACCCCAATAGGTGCGATGACGAGAAGTACATTGGGTAAACCACGCGATCGCAAAATGCAAGAAACCCCGAGAGAATGTCGCATGGCAACGTGGCAAAAAAGAGGTACAAGATCATCGAGAGATTCTGCTGAGATGCGTCCGCTGAAGGTTGAACCACCGGCCGCCAGAACAGAAGGCCCGCCGCGAGAAAGGACAGGTTCTCGAATCGATGCCATGCGGCCGATTGCATTCCCAACGCAAACAATGTCGGAATATGCCATCCAACCAAGGCGGCGCAGGCTGCGAGCCATGCAAACTCAGGTCTGCCCAGGGTCTTTGCAAACTTCTTCGCCGCTCGTGACCGCCACAATCGAACCCGCGAACTTTTTACAAAGCGCCACGGCAAACCGCGTAACACGTTTTCGACGGGTGCACCCAGCCAGATCAGTGGAGGAGCAATCGTCATGAGGAGCAAATGTTGCAGCATGTGGACGGTGAGCAACTCGTGGTCCAGTCCAGCGATTGGCGAGGCGACGGCGACCCAGATCAAGAGCAACCCGCCGAGAAAACTGAAGGCGCGCCAACCCCAAGAAACTTTCAAGGCCCGAACGGACAGCCATCCCCTGAGGTAAACCAGCGCCGTCAAAACGAGAATCAGCGTGAGAAACACCCATCCACGCGATCCCAAAGCGGCGTGATGGAGATGTGGCATGGGGCCATCCTCCTACGGTTTCGCACCAGGTTCTTTGTCATCGCTGAGTGCTATGGCGCGTGAAGCATCCTGTGCGGGAGCCTCCCCCTTCGGATGCAGCGTCTCAAGAAAAGCAACAAGCGCCGTTGTCTCCGCTGGGCTTAAATTGTTTCCATACGCGGGCATGTTGCCGCCACCTTGAATGACCTGGCGAATGAGTTGGTCTTGCGTAAGCCGCACTGCCACGCCGTCGAGCGCGGGTCCTCGTTGTCCGCCACTCTCGCCCAGGGAGTGACAATTGCGGCACTGTTTCACCTGAAAGATCAGCGCGCCCTGTCTCTCCAGCGCGCTCGAGCCATGAATGAATCGATCCGGCACCGGATCGCTGCTCCAGGCATTCATGTGCGGGCTCCAAGGCGTAAATTCGGCGAGATGAGTAAACGTCCCCAGCGTGATTGCGATCAACAGCACGGTCAAAACCGCGATGGGACGTCGCTTCCAACTCTTTTCACCTTCGCCGGAAACAAACGGAAGTAGCAGCAGCCCAACAATGACCACCACCGGGCCGATCAGAAGTGCCGGTGTTTCGAGCGAGGGCGGAAGCAGCGAGAGCAAGGCATAGAGCCACAAGAAAAAGTAGTCCGGCTTCGGAACAGTCTGGATGATCGTCGGGTCCGGCTGCCCGGTTGGCCCAAATGGACCGAAGTATAGCGCGCAGGCGGCAACCGCAACGATAACGAACGCCGCAAAGAACATATCTTTCCAGATGGCATAAGGAAGAAACGGCTCACCATCGCGCTTTGTCAGCTCCTGGTATTCCTTTTCATAAGTTGCTCGTTTCACAATGCGTCCGGGCACCGGCCAGTCGTTAATGCCCAGCTTCAGCACCATCAATAGATGAAGACACACGAAGCCGATCAGTAATCCCGGAATCACGAACACGTGCAGGGCGAAGAATCGCGACAGAGTCGCGCCGGCGATGATCGGGCCTCCGAGCATCAATTTCACGATTGCGGGACCGAGAATCGGAACGCGGCTCACAATAGATGCCCCAATGCCAAGCCCCCAATAGGCATCTTGATCGAAGCGCAGTACCTGCCCGCTGAAGGCCATGCCCAACGTCATCAGCAACAGAAAGACGCCAACGATCCACGTGAGTTCGCGGGGAAATTTGTGCGCGCCAAAAAGGAAAACTTGAACCATGTGAATCAGAACAATGGCCAGCATGAAATTGGAACCCCATCCATGCATGGCGCGGATGAACCAGCCCAGCGTGACGTCGTGGTTCAGGGCTTGCAGACTGCTCCAGGCTTCAGCTCCTGAGGGAACATAAACCAGCGCGAGCAGAATTCCGGTTACGATTTGCAGTACGAATACCGTCAGCGCCGCCGTGCCAAACACGTACCACCAACTGGCCGCATTTCGCGGCACGCGATGTTCGGCGATTTCGCGAACCGGGGCAGCAAGCTGCAAGCGGTGATCGAACCACGCTCCAATCTTGGCCAGCTGGGCTTTTCCAATCATGATGCGCATGGCGGCTTCTCTCTCGTGAACTGGGCCATCGGCGCTCCCGGCGTAGGCAGTTCGCCGGCCTGGATGGTGACCAATCCGTTCTCAATTTTGTACGGATATTCAAAAAGACCGCGCTCCGGCGGCCCCGAAGCGCGCGAGCCATCCCGGTAGTACGCTCCGCCATGGCACGGACACATAAACAGGCCGGATTGCGCAAACCAGCGGACCGGGCAACCCAGATGCGCGCAGTTGACTGCAAACACCTGGAATTGTTCTCCCGCGACCCGCCGTACCCAGCACGCCGTATCCGCCGTCTTGCCATCGGTCGGCATGACGTAGGGATTCTGAAACGTAGCCAGCCGCGTTTCGCCTTCAGGAAATTCACTGACCTTCCCCAGTGGCACCCAGGAGAGATAGCCATTCGCGCGACCGCGAGTAATCGAGGACAATAGAAATCCCACAATCGGCACGGCCAGTGCGCTCGCAGCAAGACCGTTGAACAGAATGCCTAGCTTCATGAAGAACCCGCGCCGAGAAACCGTGGCATCGGTCGTCGTATCGGCGGGCGGAGCAGGTTCAGGTTTGCTGGCCATTTTTCTAAACTCCTTAACGTTGCACGTTTTTCGCGGTCGAATACGGCTGACCGGGGCTCTGGATCCGGTGAGACGCGAGCCAGGCAACTACGTCGGTAATTTCCTGGTCCGACATTGGTTTCCCAGTCACGTTTCCGCGCCAGTCGGGCGCTCCCAACTCCGGTCGGCCGGCAATCACCATCGTTCGCAGCCCTTGATCGCTCACCAGCGCCAGAAACGAATCATTCGTGATCGCACTGCCTTTGGGTCCACCTTGCCCCTGTGGACCGTGGCATGAGGAGCAATAAGTTGTGTAAGAGGCTTCACCGCGCTGAACGTCTCCCGCAGCCTTCGCCGAGTAAGAGGGAGGAACGGCTCCGTCGAGAATTCCCGGCCGGCTCCAACGCGACCGAATTCCGCTGGAGATCACATCAACCTGTTTGTCGGTCAGGATTCCACCGGCGCTTTGCGCAAATGGCGGCATGGACGTTCCGCGCACACCGTCCGCGATGATTTTTCGCATCGCGCTTTCATCCACAACTGCAAGGTAAACCGGATCGGCCAGAGCAATTGCCGCTCCCCCTCGGCCATCCGTGCCGTGACAACCCGCGCAGTTTTCTGCGTAGAGAATCGTGAAATCCCTGACCTCGCTGGGAGCCTGTATCTCCGAATCCTTGTTTGGCCTGCCGGGCAGAGAAGTGCAAGCCGAGAGCAGGAGGCTCAGCACCGCGGCCGCACACCTATACCAGAATCGGCGATGACAAAATCGTTTCACGGTCGGGGCTCTCCTTCTCGTGGCGAAGTAATTCCCGGAGCCTCGATCCCAGCGCGGATGGCAAAAGACAGGTTCTCGCGCGTGGGCATTCGTGAATGGCGGATGACTACTAATCCGGCCACAACTCCGAAGGCCACCTGCGAAGCGATGAACCAGGGCCAGTCAATGTGGCTGGCGAGCAGCGGATTCAACAACCCGAGAATGGTGTAAAGCATTCCTGACCACAAGGCAGGGGCGATGAGTCCTCCAAGCAGGATCGGCCTGCGCGGAAACATGGGAAGCATCGCACCGTACAGCAATCCCGTCAGTGTTGACACGACAACGTGAAGGCCCAGAGCAATCGCGAAACTGTCCGCATGAAAGGAATACAACTGTGCGGGCCCGAGTTTCAGCGATTCGGCGTAAACCGAAGCTGCAAGAAGATTGATTGGATACCAGATGCTCTTGGCTTTCAGCACACCGTACGCACAGGCCAGAATGGCCATCGCTACGCTCCCTGCCAATCCGCCCTTCACGCCGGCCCAGATTGGATACGTGCGAACGGGGAGCCAGACGCGCTGGTAAGCCGGCACCGAAACCCGCTCAACGACGCGCCGTTCAGTGGATATACGAATATCTTCGGGAATGACAGCCAGAGACTCTTCGTGCTCGCGCGGGAGGACTTCGCGAAACCAGCCGATCGATCCTGCCAGGGAAAGTACGGCACCCAGCAAACTTACTGAGAAGCTGGTGACGAGGCCTGCAAATAATAAGGCGCATCCCAGAGCCAAAATAAAGGGCCAGGCTGTCGGCGCGGGCACTTCGATCTCGGGCGGAGCCTGGCGGCTTTGGCTCAATTCCTCGGTTGTCAGCAACGTTGCCATTTCCTTCCCTCAGCGTCCCAGAACGTAAACGACGGTGAAAACGACGACCCAAACTGCATCCACAAAATGCCAGTACATCGAAAGCACTTCCACACGACGGGTGTGTTCGGTACCGACTCGGCCGGCAAAAGCGAAGATCGCCACAATGAGGAGCATAATCAAGCCTACCGTGACGTGAAACGCGTGCAGGCCGACCAGTGAGTAATAGGTTGTCCCGAAAAGATTGGTGGAGATCGTCAGGCCGCGTTCGTAGATCAGTCGGTGCCATTCCTGGCCGGTTCCAAAGAGAAACGCGCCCCCCAGCAGAATTGTGAGAGACCACAAGCTTAAGAATGCGATGCGCTTGCCCTTTTCGAGGAATTTTCCCGCGAAGTGAATGGTCAGGCTGCTGGAGAGCAGGCAAATCGTAAAGAAAATCGGGGTCTCGAGCACTTCGCGCGGAGTTGGTCCGGTCAGGCTTTTGCCCACGTAGAAGAGGTAGGCAACCACGAAAATCGTAAAGATCGCCGACTCTGCGATGATCAGGCAAGCCATCGCGACCTTGCCGCGATATGGAAGAGTCCACGGCTGCTGTTCCGGGAGCGTGATTGCCGCTGCTGTCATTGATTTCTGCCCTCACTCATACTGGCTGTCCGGATCTTCCGGATGTTTCAGATCCCACAAGGGCCGCCGGCTGGCAACCACCGGCACCTTGGCGAAGTTGTAGGGCAAGGGTGGGGAGCTTGCCGACCACTCCAGCGTCCATGCATCCCAGGGATCGTTCCCCGCTTCGGCTCCTTTGAAATACGAAATCACGAGATTCCACACGAAGACCAGGATGGCGACTGCCTGAATGAACGCGCCGATGGTGACGATGAGGTTTAACGTGTCCCAACCGCGCCCCGGTTCGTAGGTATAGATGCGGCGCGGCATCCCCAGCAACCCGGGAATGTGCATAACGTCGAACGTCAGGTGAAAGCCGATCAGGAAAAGCCAGAAGTGCCACTTGCCTAGGCGCTCACTCAGCATGCGACCGGTCATCTTGGGGTACCAGTAATAAAACGCCCCGAAGAGAGCAAACAGAATTCCACCCACGATCACATAGTGAAAATGCGCGACCACAAAATACGACAAGCTCAACTGCCAATCGAAAGGCACGCATGCCAACATGATTCCGGTTAAACCGGCAAGCAGGAACTGGAACAGAAATGCGATGCTGAACAGCATCGGCGTCTTGAACAGAATCCGGCCGCCCCACATGGTGCCGATCCAGTTGAAGATCTTGATCCCCGTAGGAACCCCGACAGCCATCGTGGTGATTGCAAAAAAGCTGTTGGCATAGGAATTCATGCCCACCGTGAACATATGGTGCGCCCACACGCTCAAGCTTACAAACCCGATGCAAATGGTGGCCGCTACCATCACCGGATATCCAAAAATTGGCTTGCGCGAAAAGACCGGAATGATTTCCGACATGAAGGCAAAACACGGAATGATCAGCACGTACACTTCGGGGTGGCCGAAGATCCAGAAAAAATGCATCCAGAGCACAGCGGAGCCGCCCGCTTGAGCGTCAAAGAAGTGCCCTCCCAGGTATCTGTCGATCAGCAGCATGATCTGCCCCGCGGAGAGCGGGGTTATGACGATCAGAACCATCCCGGCCATCACCAGATTGAGCCACACGAAAAGAGGCATGCGACTGAGCTTCATACCAGGGCATCGCAGGCAAAGGATAGTGGCAATAATGTTAATCGCCGTTCCGATGCTTCCAAACCCGGAAACCAAGACCGCCAGCGTCCAATAGTCTGAGCTATGCCCCGGTGAAAACGCGCGCGCGGTTAAAGGCGCGTACGCCCACCATCCCACGTCAGGCGCATTCCCTGCGCCGTACAGTCCGCTACCTCCAAGAAAACTGAAATACAGCAGGAGACCGCCAAATGCCGACAGCCAGAAACTGAAAGCATTCAGCCGCGGAAACGCCATGTCGCGCGCGCCAATCATCAGGGGGACGAGGTAATTGACAAAGCCGAACAGCACCGGCATGGCCACGAAAAAAATCATGGTCGTGCCATGCATGGTGAACATACGGTTGAACACTTGCGGAGAGACGAAATCGTTATGCGAATGCATCAACTGGATTCGAATGATCAGAATTTCAATGCCGCCCAACACCAGAAAGACAATCGCGTAAACGATGTAGAGCATCCCCAGCCGCTTATGATCGACGGTCGCGACCCACTCATGCAGGGTATCGACCCACGGCTTCCCTTCTACCCGCCCACCCGGAATTGTGATCGCGTTCGATGACATAGATGATCTTCGTTTCTCTTCTCTTCGGACTTCCCTAACGAAGCGTCTCCAGATAACCCACCAATGCGTCCCGGTCCGATTTGCTTAAGTGCATCGCCGGCATCAGGGAACTGGGCTTGATCGCATCCGGGTTTTCGATCCAGAGGCGGAGATTCTCGGGCGTGTTGAGCGCCGCGCCCGCGGCGATCGTGGTGCGGCTCATCAAGTGCGTTAAATCTGGCCCGAAGCGGCCGTTCGCCACGGTGCCGCTGATGGCGTGGCAGTTAATGCAGGCCGTGGTTTCGAACACCCGTTTGCCGGCGGCAACTCGTTCGTCCGCAATTGCGGGCCGCTGCTGCTCCCGCACCCACTCCGCAAAGTCTTCCGGGCTATCGACCGACACGCTCAGCAGCATCTTGGCGTGCTGGGTTCCGCAGTACTGTGCGCACTGTCCGATAAAGATCCCCGTGTGCTGCGGATCCATCCACATCCGGTTGGGATGATTCGGAATAAGGTCCGTCTTGCCGGCCAACACCGGCACCCAGAAGCTGTGGTCGGTGTCCGCCGAAAGCAACTGCAAAAACGTCGGCCTGGGATGAGCTGGATCACTCACCGGAATATGCAGCTCGTTGGCGGTGACCACGCCAAGTTGTGGGTACCGGTATTCCCACCAGAACTGATGGCCGATCACCGTGACTTGCACTGCACTCGCGGGTATCGGGGCATCCTGTATCTCGTGGATGCCCCGTGCCGTCGCCACAAACAACACCACCACAATCAAAATTGGGATGATCGTCCAGGCCAACTCGATCTGTGTACTTCCGTACACCTGGGCGGGCTCGCTGTTCGCACTCGCCGATTTCGCCCGGAATTTTGACATCGAATAGACCAGCAGGGTAGAAACAACCACGAAAATGATTCCCGTGATCGTCAGCACAAGTATTGACAGGTGAAGGATCGACTTTGCCGGCGTAGATTGAGGCGCAAAGATGTTGGTCTGGCTTATCGAAGAAGGATCTGCCGCGGCAGCCGCAGCCATGCAGCAGAATAGAAACGCAACTGAGCTCAACGAAATCCTGAGGATTCTGTTTGTCACGAGTTGCACTTCCCCTCCCTGCTTTGCGCCAATCTCGCCTCACAGTTGATATAGAGGAGCCGTGCCTTGGCCCCGTACAGAGTCATTGCAATCGACGGTCCAAATTCGACGTTAGTTTGAGATGGCTTTGCTGCGCATAAAAGGCGCCCGTGTCAAGAATGGGGACTTAAGGGTGTCACTGACGTGGCACTTTCGTCAGAACACATTCACGGCACCTATAGTCTGCGCAGCCACTGCAATCGCATTTCCCGAACCATGATTCCTCCTGGATTCCTCCTGCCGCGACCGAAGAAGCATTTTAGGCTAAGAAAAGAGTGCGAAACGAGCCCGCGCCGGCGTGCACCAGTGTAGTGCGTCAAACAGATCGACGTTTGTTCAGTTTCCTCTGTGATCCTCTGTGCCCTCTGGGGTGAAAGCCCTTGACTTCTTCCTCGAACCCCAAAACTTACGCCGGATCGAGGCGTAACATAACGATCACCGTTTTCCACGCACTACACTAGATCTCAACGACAGCGCTGGTTGTTCGGCTCCGCGCTCAAGCGGGTTTAGTGGTCGTCACTGACGACTTGGCTTCAACTGCCAAAATTCGGGTCAGGATGGCGAACAGTCCGCTCACGGACATTCCACACATCAGCATTCCCGTAAGGCTCTCAACCGGTCCCAGGGATCGCCACATCTGCGGGAGAAGAACGTCCCCGTAGCCAACGGTCGAATAGCTCGCGGCTGAAAAATAGAAAGAGGCGTCCCACCCTGAAAAGCATTTCCAGCGATAAAAACAAGTCCATACCAGAGTTTCCAGGATTTGCAGAACGGTCATTGCCCCTGCGAACCGAACCATCAGCACGGCGGCATGCCATGGACTCAGCTTCTTTGTTCGCCCCTCAATCAAGGTCCTTGTCCGGCAAATAAGAAAGCCCATCCCCGCACACTGGAGGCAGAGCGTGACTGCCACGAGACTTACTGCCACGCCGACTTGGTGAATTAAGCGCATTCGTCAGCACACAGCAAATCACTGTTTCCACCCGCCTCCCAGGGCCCGATACAATTGCACCAAGGCGCGATACTCGTCACCCCGTGCACTCGCGAGTGAGAGTTCCGCGGTGAAGAGCGATCTCTGGCTGTCCAATACCTCCAGATAAGTCGTAGCTCCGCCCCGATAGCGAAGGGTGGAAATACGGACCGTCTCTTGCAGATCCGCGACCGTATCCTGCTGTCGAAGCCGGACCTGATGCAGCTTGTCATAGCCGATCAGCGCATCGGAAACATCGCCAAACGCCCGCTGGATGGTTTGTCGATAGGAGATGAGCGCTTGCTGGTGCTGCGACTCGGCCAAATGCAGGTTTCCGCGAAGAGCACCGCCGGTGAAGATTGGCTGGCTGACTTGCGCCCCGTAGGACCAGATTCCGAGTTGCGTCGGATACGTGCCCGGGAAAGCGGAGCTTCGCCCGAAAGAACTTCCGCCCGAGCCCGTCAACGCGATCTGTGGGAAGAACTGAGCTTTGGCCACTCCGATTTCAGCGTTGGCTGCAACCAGAATTTGCTCCGCTTCACGAATGTCCGGACGGCGCTCGATAAGAGCCGACGGCAGCCCAGGCGGCACTTCGGGCGGAAGCTCCTGCTCGACCAGGGGAAGGCCACGTGGAGCGCCATCCGGATAATTGCCGAGCAGAATATTAATGGTGTTTTCTTCCTGGCCGATTTGACGCTCCAAATCTGGAATCTGGGCGTTCGCGGTGTCCAGGACCTGCTGCGCCTGCAGGACATCGAGCTTGGTAGCGACACCATGCTCAAGACGGAACCTGGTCAGCTTGACCGAATCGGTTTGTGTAGCGACCGTTTCCCGTGTGATCTGTAGCTGCAGGTCCAGTTGCAGCAGACTAAAGTAGTCGGCGGCCACGTCGCTGACCAGAGTCAGGACCACGGTCTGCCGGGCTGCGTCGGTAGCTAACAGCTCCGCGCGGGAGGCTTCGGTTGCGCGGCGCAAGCGGCCGAAGAAATCCAATTGAAACGCAGCATCCCCGGCAAGGGTCAGAAAGTTGTACTTCGTTTGAAAGGTATTCTCTTTGCCGCCATTGAAATTGGCGCCCGCCCCCACTTGCGGGAATAGGCTGGAGCGCGTAACCGCAAGCTGAGCGCGCGCAGCGTTAATGCGTTCCGTGGCCAGCTGCAAGTCGTAGTTTTGCTTGAGCGCCGTGCGAATGAGTTCCTGCAACTTCGGATCTTTGAAGACTTGCCACCAGGGCAGGTCGGCGTAAGAGGCTGTCTGGGCCTGGAGCTGAGGATTCTCCGCCAGGTCGCGAAATGTGTTCGGAGCCTGCACGACCGGGCGATGATATTTCGGGCCCACCATGCAAGCGCTCAGGAAACCTGAACACAGCACGGCGACAATTAGGAGTTCTCTGTTGATGCGCGAGGCCATGTTTTCAGTCTCCTATCGCGGGTGAAGCCGCCGGTAGCGTTCCGGACGCGGGTTCCGTACCCGAACTGGACCATTTCTCCACCGCGTAAAAGATCGCGGGAACGAAGAAGAGGCCGATCGAGCTGGCGGCCACCATGCCGCCGATGACCGTGGTTCCCAGAATCTGACGCGCCACCGCGCCGGCGCCGCTGGCAGTCCACAGAGGAATGCAGCCGAAGACAAACGCAAAGGAGGTCATCAGGATTGGTCTTAGCCGAAGTCTTGCCCCTGCCAGCGTCGCGTCGGCGAGAGGCTTTCCCCCTTCGTACTCACTTTTCGCGAACTCCACGATCAGAATTGCGTTCTTGGCCGTCAATCCAATGAGCATCACCAGCCCGATCTGCGAATACACGTCACTTTCAATCTGGACCATGTAAGGCGGTACAAAATAACTGAGCAGCACGCGCCGCAACCAAAGAACGGCAAAGGCTCCAAACACCGCCACCGGCGTGCTCAGCAGCACGCTGAACGGCAGCGACCAGCTTTCGTACAGCGCGGCAAGAATCAGGAACACAAACAACAGCGCAAGGCCGAAAATGACCGCCGGCGGCACGCCTTGCTTCGCCTGTTGCTCCTGGAATGACATGCCGGAGTAATCAAAACCCATCTCACGTGGCATGGTTTGCTTGAAAACATCTTCGAGAGCGACGGTTGCTTGATCCGCGCTGTATCCGGGCGCGGCACTGCCGTTCATTTGAGCGGAGCGGTATTCGTTGAAGCGTTGAGTAAATTCGGGGCCCAGGCGTGATTTGATGTTGACGAGCGTAGATAGCGGAACGCTCTCTCCCTTATTGTTGAGAACATAAAATCGCCCCACGTTGTCGATCTGGGTGCGGTCTTCCCCTTCCGCCTCGACATACACCTGCCATTGGCGGCCAAATCGATTGAAATAATTGATGAAATAACCGCCCATGAAGGCCTGAATCGTACGGTAGACATCGCTCAGGTTCACGCCTTGCTTCAGAACCTTATCCCGATCTACATCGATAAATCTCTGTGGCACGCTGGGCAAGAAAGTCGTACTGATGCTGCCAATTTCAGGACGTTTGCGTGCCGCCTCAAGAAACGTGTTGACGTTCTTCGCCAGGAACTGAACATCGGAGCCGGAACGGTCTTCCAGAAGGAAGGTGAATCCTCCGGCCGTGCCGACACCGGGAATCGCCGGAGGCGAAAAACCGAACACCACTGCCTCGGGAATCTTGCTGAACTTGGCATTCAAATTGGCCTTCAAGGTCTGAAATTGCTCGGCCCGCGTGGTGCGATCGTCCCAGGGCTTGAAGGTTACGAAGAAGGTCGCGTTATAGCTGGTACGAACGAAGCTCAGCAGACTGAAGCCGACGAAACACGTCGAGTATTGAACACCCGGCGTATCCATGATGGTTTTTTCAATGTCGGCCACGGACGCTGTCGTTCGCTCCAGGGAAGCGGCGTTGGGGAGTTGAACGGATACATAGGCATAACCCTGGTCTTCATCGGGAAGAAAGCTGGTCGGCACACGATGCGCAAAGAATGCGGCCGCCAGGCTAAAGGCCACAAGTAACACTGCCATCACCAGCGTTTTCTTCAGGAGCACCCCGCTCCAACGCACGTAACCGTCAGTCGTTCGCTCGAACAGGCGGTTAAACCCGTCAAAAAATCTGCGCAACAGTCCATGGCTTTCTTTTCGCGGACGAAGCAGGAGCGCAGCCAGGGCGGGGCTGAGCGTAAGCGCGTTGAACGCAGAGATGAGAACGGCAATCGCGATGGTCACAGCAAATTGCTGGTAGAGCCGTCCCGTGATGCCCGGAATAAAGGCCGTGGGCACGAACACCGCGGATAGAACGAGCGCGATTCCAACCACAGGGCCAGAGAGTTCCTCCATCGCCTTCAACGCTGCGGCCTTCGGCGCAAGCCCTTCCTCGATGTGGCGTTCGACGCCCTCCACGACAACGATCGCGTCGTCGACCACCAGGCCGATCGCCAGGACCAGGCCGAACAGAGAGAGCGTATTGATCGAAAAACCGAATAGCGGAAACAGAGCGAACGTGCCCACCAGCGATACCGGCACGGCCAGCAGCGGAATCAACGTGGCACGCCAGCCCTGCAGGAAAAGGTAGACGACCAGGATCACCAGGATCAGAGCGATCACCAGCGTCTGGACGATTTCTTTGATCCCTTCGGTTACGGCCAAGGTTGTGTCCAGGGAGACAACGAAGTCGAGATCTTCCGGAAAGCGCTCCTTCATCTGCGCCATGAGCTTCTTGACGCCGTTGGCGGCATCCACCGCGTTCGATCCGGGGAGTTGATAAACTGCGATAACTGCGCTAGGTTTTCCGTTGTAACGGCCGGCAACGCTGTAATCTTGTGCGCCCAGTTCAATGCGGGCGACATCACGAACCCGCACCACGGCTCCGTCCGGTTCCTCCCGCAGGACGATCTGGCCGAATTGTTCCGGCGAAATCAAACGGCCTTGCGCTAGAACCGTATAGGTAAGTTCCTGACCTTTGGGGACCGGCGGTCCTCCTGCCTTGCCCGCGGGATTCACAGTGTTCTGTACTTGAATCGCGCTAATGATTTGCGGAACCGTGATTCCCAGCTTTGCCAGTTTGTCGGGGTTCACCCACATTCGCATCGCATACTGGCCCGCGCCAAAAACCTGCACATTGCCTATTCCGCGCGAGCGGAGGACGGGGTCGACGAGATTGATGTATGCATAGTTCGCCAGAAAAGTTGCGTCGTAGGTCCCATGCGGCGAGTAAACGGAAACCAGAATAAGTGGAGCCGTCACCGATTTTCGTACCGTGATGCCGTAATTGTTCACGTCCGGCGGAAGCTGGGAAGCAGCCTGGGTTTCACGCGACTGGGCAAGAATGAAATCGTTATTGGGGTCAGTTTTTGTGTCGAAATCCACGATCAGGCTGGTGGTGGAGTTCCCCGTAGCGTTCAGCGAGTACATGTAATTCATGTTGTCCACGCCGTTCATCTGCTGCTCCAGAGGCGTAGCAACCGCTTGTTCCAGAGTTTCCGCGTCGGCTCCCACATAGGTAGCGAGGACTTGGATTTCCGGCGGAACGATGTTGGGAAACTGCGAAACTGGCAACCGGGTGACGGTGAGAGCACCGACCAGCACCATGACGATGGAGATCACCATCGCGACTATGGGACGATTGATGAAGAACTTTGACATGGGATCACCTATTTCGTTGCGTCCGTGCCGAAGGGCCTCGGATCCACTTTCATGCCCCCACGAACCTTTTGCGTTCCTTCCGCGACAACCCGGTCCCCAGGATTCAGCCCCTTAGCGATCACCCACCGGCTGCCCACCTGCTCTCCGACTGTGACTGGCCGAATCGCCACCTTGTTGTCGCTGCTCACTACGGCAACCTGGTAGCCGCCTTGCAGCTCAGAAACAGCTCGCTGCGGCACAAGCAGAGCATCATGCTGCACCTGGATGAATATCCGCACTTTGGCATAGCCGCCGGGCCGCAGGATATTGTTGGGATTGGGGAATAGTGCGGCGATGCGAATCGCTCCCGTGCTCACATCCACCTGGCGATCGGCAAAATCAAACGTCCCCAGATGCGGATAGGTCGAGCCGTCCGCCAACACAAGCTCGATGCGCAATTTCTTTTCGTCCTCTCGCGTTCGTTCTTCCGTAGGGAATCGTTTTCTGAAAGCGAGATACTGCGGCTCCCCCACTGTGAAATAGACTTTGATCGGATCTACGGTCGAAACCGCGGTCACGGCCCCGGTGGCCGGGGTCACGAGCGCACCGACTTGCAGTTGCGCCTGTCCCGCTATGCCATCGATCGGCGCTACCAGCCGTGTGAAGTCGAGGTTAATCTTTGCCGTTTCGACGGCGGCCTGGGCAGTCATAATCTGAGCTTTGGCGGTTTCTATGCCCGCCAGAGCCGCCAGATTGTTTTGCACCGCATTGTCGAGATCCTGCTGGGTCGCGGCTTGTTCTTTGGCCAGCGGAGTGTAGCGCTTGACGTCAAGATCGGTACGACCCTGCACCGCTTCTGCGTTGGCAAGCTGAGCTCTCGCTTGCGCCAGTTGTCCTTCGGACTGGTCCAGTGCCGCCTGGAATGGCCGGGGATCGATTTGAAAAAGGAGTTGCCCTTTTTTGACAAATCCCCCTTCCTGATACCCCTGTTTGAGCAGATACCCCGTTACCTGCGCCCTGACGTCGGCGTTAACCAATCCGTCGAACGTGCCGATCCATTCATGAATAATCGGGACGTCTTCCTGCTGGACCTGCACCACCTCGACGTCAGCAACGGTTCCCGGCGCGGCTTGCGCATGGTTGTGTGGGCGAATTGCCCCAACGATCAATCCGACTACGATGACGGCGGCGACCCCGCCGATCCAGAGGTAGCGCTTCGAGACATTCATATTCATCTCCGGCAGTGAATGCGATCCAGTTTCTACGGAGGCGCTGCGGACAATTGCGATTAAAGCAAAGGGCCGGGGGCGGGTCTATTAGACGATGGTATTGACCGATACTTTCGCACAAGCCAACGTTTGCATCGAGCACACCGAGTCAAACCTTCTCGGCTGACGCTGCCCTCGACCTAAGCCTTCTGCGCAGAAACGCTCCGAGCCCGCAGCTTAAGCCAATCCGAAAGTGTTGGTCAACAACTTCGTCCAATATTCCGATTCTTGCGCTCCGGCCGTTAGTGACTCACACTTCCGCGATGCCGCTGGCGTTTGACGATCGACTGCACATGTCGCGCTAGTTTGGTGCGTGCTCGATGCAGCCTTGCCTTTACCGTTCCCACCGGCAGTTCCAGAATTCTTGCCGTTTCTTTGGCCGACAACTCTTGCTCGTTGCGCAGATGCAGGACCTCAACATACAGTGGTCTCAATTTCCTGAGTCCTTTTTCAAGCAGCACTCGCCCCTCCTTCGCCAAGTACTCCTGCTCCGGGTTCAGCCTGGTTTCCACCAGTTGAAATCTCGCCTCCGTCTCGCCTGTTTCAGCCACTTCATCCAGCGATGTTTCCTGCTTCCGCCGGCTGACGCGCAAGCGCATGAAAGCCGCGTTCATGGCGATGCGGGTGAGCCACGAGCAGAATCGCGACCGGCCCTGGAAACCGTTCAGGTTGCGGAAAGCGTCGAGAAATGCGGTTTGAACCGCGTCCTCGGCATCTTCTCGATTGCGAAGAATCCGTTGCGTAACGCGAAGCAGAGCGTCCCAGTGCGGCATAACCAGGCACTCAAACGCTGCCGAGTCACCAGCTCTGGCAGATGCCAGGAGGGTTGCCTCTTCACTTGTGAGGAATGAAGGCGAGATTGTCGCTACATCGTTCAGTTCGTAGTTGGTCGCGGCTGACATTGTGTTACCTCTCATTTTCTTGACTTGCCCAATTGCAGGCAGACTCGCGATGCTTTGCGAATACTGATGCGATTAGGCCAGAACCTACGAGAGGAATCTATTGGACGATGGTATGGATCGATACCTTCGCATAAGTGGGTGCGGCGGAACTTTAGAGGGGCGCTGCTATTTCTTCCGTTCAAGGGCAGCAGCTTCCATACTGGCCCGCTTGTTCCATCCGTGGAAAGGCGAGAAATCACCCGCATTCCATGCCTCGCGAAGACCGGGAGTGCTCAGATCCCAGTCTGGGCGGCTTTCACTCGTGACGGCGCGCAGATCGTGCCAAAGATCGATGACCGACGGACGCCCCCAGAACCAGTAGCCGTTGTAGATGCTGTAAATGACGAGGCCCGGCTTGAGCACGAGCGTGTGCGGGATCATCGGATTATGCTCGGGGTCGGTGTACTCCTGGATGTCGAGATCCTTCTGCACCGTTCGGTCGGGATCCGAAAGGAATGTCCACTGGGCTCCGACTGACGCACGGAATTCCTGAAGAGTATGGTGATCGTCGGTGGCGATCGTGGCGATCTGAGTGTAGGCCACCGCGATCTTTGGGTAGAACGCGGCGAGTTCCAAATGCTGCTGATGCTCTTTTGGACAATAGTGGCCGCGCGAAAGGGTAAGGATCAGCGGATCGTCGCCCTGCAGCTCGCTGAGCTTACGCAGATTGCCAGTATGATCGGGCAGCTCGTAGTCGGGGAAAATCCCGCCAGGCACAATATCAGAACGCATGATTCGACTCCTCCCATTTCCCTCAAAGATCCTTCGCTCAAAGATCGTTTCTCTTAAAGATCGTTTCTCTTAAAGATCCAGCGTGACACCCGCGTCCGGCTGGGAACAGCACAGCAGCACGTTCCCGGCACTGGGCCTCTCCAGCGGCTCAGGGTTATAAGTGATCGATCCGCCAATCAGACCGGTCATGCAGGTATGACAGACTCCAGTCCGGCACGACCATCGGACCGGAACGTCGCACGCTTCCGCCAGCTCAAGCAAGCTGGCGAATTTCGCATCCCAAGCGGCGGTAATCCCGCCACGCGTGAAAGAAACTGGGGGACCAGATCCGGGAGGCCCTTGGGGCTGGTGAGGAGTGTGAACAACCGGCGCCATACCGGGGGTAATGCTCTCCAGCGCACCGAAGATTTCCGCGTGCACATTCCCGGCAAGCACACCCCACGTTCGCAGCCCATCGCGCATGTTCTGCAAGAACAAAGATGGGCCGCACAGATAGAAGTCGCTCTTCGGTGAAACTCCGATTCTCTCCAGCAAAGCCGTCTCAATGTGCCCGGGAGCATCGAAGTCTACCCCCACTTGGTCGATTGCAGCGGGTCTGCTGTAGACGACGTATCCTCGTGCGCGGGGGAGCTGTTTCAGTAATGAACGCGATTCCTCCGCAAATGGATGCTCGACGCGATTGCGCGCTCCATAAATCCACCAGATCTCTCGTTGCGATTTTTCAGCGGCGAGTGCGTGCAGCATCGCCATCACGGGCGTTGCACCCACGCCAGCGCTCAACAGAACCACAGGCCCCTGGCCGGGACGCAGAGTGAAGCTTCCCCGCGGCGCACTAACGTCCAATAGATCGCCTTCACGCGTTCGGTTGCACAGAAATGAGCTTCCAACCCCGTTCAATTCGCTTTTAACGCTGATGCGGAGATGGTCGGCCACCGGCAGATCAGACAGCGAATAGCTGCGAAGAACCGGCGGTTTGTTCGGGTCGAGATGCAAGCGCACAACAACAAATTGACCCGCCTGGAAGATTGGAAGAACCTGCCCATCGACCGGCTCCAGAATGAAGGAAGTTACGCCATCGCTCTCCTTCTTAATATCCCTGACTCGCATCTGCCGAAAGCCAGGCCATGCTGGCGCTTGTTCCTCACTCGCAAGTCCCGGATTCCCCACCGTAGTTTCGGACTTCAGGTCTTGTTGCAGCATTGCCCGGAACGAACTCTGCCAACCCTTGCTCAGCGCAGGAATCCGCAGCGCGCGTTGCAGTTGCTCGCTGGAATGTCCGGGCAAATACAGAAGAGCGTCAACCTCGGCCACACTGATTCGCTCTGAGCCGTCAGTAAGACCGTCAGTAACTCTTACAATCTCATCGCCCGCACCGACTTCTCCCTCTTGCAGCACGCGAAAGTAGAATCCCGGTCTGTGATGCGCAACGAGCAGGGCTGCCATACGCGGCTCATCCATGCGGATGCCGACGCGGTAGCAGGTTACGCGCGGCTGCGTCACCTCAAATACCGCGTCACCAATGCGGTAGCGATCGCCAATGCAAACCTCGTTGTCCGGAAGTCCCTCAACCGTGAAGTTTTCTCCGAACTGGCCGAAGACGAAATCACTACGTCCGAGAAAGCGTTCCCAGTACCGATAGGAGTCCATCTGGTAGACAAATACCGCGCGGTGCTCCCCACCATGACCGGCCAGATCGCCTTGCCCATCGCCATCAACATTGAGCTTGCGCACCATCCGCCGTCCCGCAACCGGAGATTTCCAGATCGCGGTACGCACAGCCTTACCGTTCCATGTAACATCTCGCGGAAGGCCGACATTCACTGAAAGCAACCGGGGCATTCGTTCCTCGCCGAAGTCCGGCGTCAGGTTAGGGGTTTTTATTCTGGTGCATCGAGTCAGCCCCTGCATAGCCAAGGTCTCAAGATGCGCAATCGATCAGACCAGAAACCTCCGAGGCAAACAATTGGACGTTGGTATCGCCGATACCATTGTCCAATTGTCCTACTGTCCTCACCTCTGGCCTAATCGAAATCAGTTCGAGAGCCACGTTTGGACCGGTCTCAGAACACTTTTCTCGAAGGAGAACAGACCATGCCTGCACTTATGACGGGATCTGTAGGTTCGCCGCTGAAACACAGGCTGACCCTTGGCGTGACCAGCGCAATGCTGTTCGCTTTGCTTGCCGGTTGCACAGCTGACAAACAACCTTCCCGCGGGGAAACCACCCTGGCCAATGCGGCTAAAGACGTCGTCATTCCATTGGAGGCAGGAACGAAGAAAAACCCGCTGCCTGAGACGGCTGAGGTCGTGAGCCAGGGCCAGCAAGTGTTTGCGGAGTCCTGCGCCCTCTGCCATGGCGGGGATGCGCGCGGACAAACTTCCATCGGCCGCCACATGGACCCGCCTGCCATGGACTTGCACTCAGCCCACGTGCAGCACTGGAGCGACGGGGAACTGTTTTGGATCATACAGAACGGAGTTCGCCTCACCGGCATGCCTTCGTGGCAGTCGAGCATCTCCGCTGACGACACCTGGAAGCTTGCACGTTTCATTCACAACTTTCCCCGCGCCGAGACTGCCTCCGCCTCCACATCAACTGTCGGGTCACAGGCGCCAGCCGCCGAGTCCGCGCAGGACAAGTACACCCTCAAAATACCCAATGGCCTCGCGTTCTCTGAGTTCAGAGGATACGAAGACTGGCCGGTGGTCTCCATCAGTCACAACGGAAATGCGATGGCTGCCATCCTCGCAAATCCCGTGATGATCGACGCCTACCGGGCCGGCGCACCCGGCAACGGCAAGCCCTTCCCCGACGGCTCCAAGATGGCGAAGGTCCATTGGAACCTCAAACAAATGGAGACGTTCCCCGCAGCGACGGTGCCGGCCACCCAGCATGACGTCGACTTCATGGCGAAGGATAGCAAGCGGTTCCAGGACAGCGGCGGATGGGGATATGGCGTCTTCGAGTATGAGCCAGCGTCCGGTAAGTTCAGGCTCGGCAACTCAGCCGACAAGCCGCCGCAGGTGAACGACGCCAAGTGCGGGTTCGCCTGCCACACGATCGTGAAGACAAGAGATTACGTTTTCACGGATTACCAGCACAGGTGAAGCGGCATGAGCGCATTCCGATGAACAGATGTCCTAACTATTGAGGGAACGCGCGTAACAATCGGCAGGGAAGGCTAAGGACTACATCTTCCACCCGTGCCGGGAAGCGTCGAACCGCCTGCCCCAACAATTACCGACCCCGCGCAGGATGTCTCTGTGCCGCGCTTCATGCGCCGTGGATAAGCCACGCGTAACGGTTCCGGAGTTGCAGCAACTCGCTTCCCGGCCGAGATCTGCTCACCAGGCCCGTTAGCATTCGTTCCGCAGCATGAGGAGTGAGGACACCATCTTCTGACAGATATCGGCGATAGCCAGCGAGTTCGCGGAACTGTGATCCTCTAAGCTTTGCTGCAATAGCCGGATGGAATCATCGGTGATGCGCGCAGGTGCGTCCTCTTCGTGTGCGATCCAAGCGGCCGTGTGCATGAGTTCGTCGCTATATTCGTTTAGAAAATGGTCCAGCGCCTGATTCTGTTGCGGGGTCAATTCAGAGTCGATCTCCCGCCGTTCACGATGGGAGAGAAGACTGAGTTCCAGCAGGAAGATCGAGCGCAATGCCGGCTGAGCCCTCTGAATCCGCTCACACTCGGCAACCTCTTTCTCGCGGCGATGGCGAAACCCAAACTCAAACCGCGCAACATCCATCTGCGATTCCAGACTGGCGAAATTGTCATTGATCTGGCTGCGGAGACGGATGATCTGCGAAGCGGCAATTGCCCTGTCGCCTGTCACCGGACAGACCCCGAGCTGTGCCAGCATCCGAACGTTCCGCACCAGCACTTTCTGCAGTTGCTCCGCATCGCTCTTCGTCCCGAAGCGGTCGAAGATAAAGCCCATGGCGAGAATACCCAGCAAAACGCCCAGCACCTTATCGCGCGCGATCGTGAGGTCGGTCTGGATGTAGGAAATCTGCAGGTTGACGAAGTAAAAGGAGAGCGCCATCTGCACGCCAAAAAAAGAAAGCCTCGGACTGGAGGTAGCAAACCACGCGGCGATGGCGGTTCCCGCCGCGAAGAAGAGAGCAAACCCGAAGATGCTGTCGATACCGGGCAGGATCAGAACCTGCGCCGAAATCCCCATGATCAGCCCTCCGGCAACAAAACCGGCAAAGCGGAGAAGCTGCGCCTGGAACGAAGTGCCGATCGTGCTGAGCGCAGTCACAACGCAAGTAAGCACGCAGGTCTGACCGATGCCGGGCCAGTTCAGCGCGTTGTAGAGCACGTAGCAAACGCTTGCAGCCAGGCATCCGGCAAAGGCGAAGCGCACGTATTCCGGGTTCTGGAATGCATCCGGCAGAAACAGAGCGCGCCACCACTCACGTCTTGGCGCGTTCCGGGAGCCATCCACGACCTCTTCGCGTTGAAAAACCTGGGGGAGGATTGCGACGGTTTGTTCCATCTCTTGAAGCATGGGGAAACTGGACGACGCCTGCCCCTCCAGCACGGGAGAAGATGCGGAAACAGTCCCGCACTTGCGGAGCTCGGTTCGAATGGCTTCGAGCCTCGCAGAAAGTGCGCGTAACCGGATCACGTCGTCGGCGCTGGGCTGGGGAGCACTGCGCTCGAGACCGGCGGCAAGACCAATCAGCCGGCCCGCCAGCGAAATCAGGGCGCTGCGCTGCGCCCGCCGGATGGGGTCCGCGCCCTGGCGCTGCAACATCGTTCTAAGTCGGCCAGTGCCGATCCTCTGGTATTGAAGAACTCTGTTGCGGATCGACTCCGCTGGGGCATGGAAACCGGCAATGCTTTCCACTACCTGCTGCACTACGAGCAACAGATCGTCGACCGATGTGAGGAGCGGATCGGAGCGATCGAAGATGCGATACACCGCTTCCGTCCCCACAGTGACGCCGGCGCCTACCGCGATTATCAAGACAGGCCACAGAGTGCCCTCCACTTGGAGTTCGCTGGGCAAAGCACTGTCCCATACCGGCAGAGCAACGACAAACGGAATGGCGAAAGCCAGCGCGGCTGCGTAGTTAGTCGTGGTGCGCATAACGAAAAAGACCAGATACAAGCTGCCGATTACCCAGAAGAAATGGGTAATCGGGTACCCGCGAAACAGCATCATCCCCAGCAGCGTGTAGAGGGTCGCGCCCACGAATGCCAAGACGATCATTCGCCCCCCACGCCAGGTAGCGGCAAGATTTTCGCGAGCCAGAAGAATCGAATAGAGAGCGGCCAGGAACGCGTTAGGAATGCGGAAGGTCATGACGATGATCATGACCAGCGTAGCCGTGACCGTCATGCGAACGACCGTATTGACGCGGCCCGGATACGGTGCAACTTCCCAGCGGATGAATTCCCGAAACCAGAGCCACGAGGCAGTTCGGCCAGTTGGCCCATAGCGGAGTTCAGCGGCTCGGGTCGCCATCTTAAGGCTCCCGTTTGTATCCGCGGATCACAACCACTGCAGATTCCCCCAGGCGAATGACATCGGAGGGCGGCGACTGAATCCGAATGCGGACCGGGTACCGGCTGGCCAGGTGCACCCAGCTCAGAGTGCGTTGAATGTCGGGCAGGCCCGGCGTGATTCGCCCCACGATCGAAGGATCGGGCGTAACCCCGTATCCGGTGCTCTCGACCACGCCCGTAAATCGCAATCCGGGATCGGACATAACGTAGACATCCGCAGTCATGCCCGGCTGGATATGCTTCAACTGCGTCTCGCGGAAATTCGCCAGCGCCCACCAGACGCGAGTGTCGATCAGCGTAAAAATCTCCTGTCCCACGTGAGCGTAAGCCCCCTCGGAAATGACAAGGTTGGTTACGCGTGCGTCGAATGGAGCGTAGACGCGGCACTGGTTGTAGTTGTATTCGGCGTTGGCGATGGCGGCGGTGCGTCCCTGCCGTTGGGCCACGAGGGGATCGAGGGTAAGTACGCTGGACTGCGATTGATGAAACTGTGCCGTACTCTGCTCTGCCGAGGCCGTGGCCTGCGCCAGGGCGGCCAGCATGGAATTGAGGTGGGCTCGATTGAGAGCCAATTGCGATTCAGCTTCATGCACGGACTGCGCGCTGGTTCGCTCAGTCGTACGCGCCTGGTCCACCTGGTCGACGGTAACGAACTGCTTGGCCAGCAGAGGCTCGATGCGGTGCAGGTTATTTTCCGCGTATGCCGACTCGGCCTTGGCTCGATCCAGCGCCGCCTCAGAGTGGGCGACATCGGCTTCCGCCTCACGGATCGAGGCCTGCGCCCGGTCGACGTTGGCGGTGGCGCTGCGGGTCGCCGCCCCGGAGGCGATGACGGCGTGCACTTCGGCCTGAATGCGCCGCTGTTCGTCGACGATCTGGCCCTCGAGTGCACCCTGGTCCGACACTGCGTGATCGAGCGCGTACTTATAGGGACGATCGTCGATTTCGAAAAGTAGATCGCCTTGCTTAAGGCGCTGATTGTCGACGACATTCAGGTGCCGTATGGGCCCCTCGACCACAGGCGCGATTCCGATGTAGTTGGCAAAGATTTCTGCGTCATCAGTCTGGGGATGCCGGGTTGTGACCAGGTAGACAGCAATCAAGCCGGCCATCGCCAGCAAAACCGTGGCCGCGGTGAAGATGCGACCGTAGCGGTGAAGTTTTGCGATGCGATTGTCCCGCGCAACTTGATCGGCGTCTTGGTTTGGCATGGCGTTTACCTACCTGTAAAACAGGAGCCACAACGTGCAGGCGAAAACGGTCGCCATGCTCAAATACAAAAGCACAGGCGCAGCGAGGTGCTCGGCGATCGCAGTGCGGGCGATCAGGACGCGTGCGCCCGCCATGAATAGAAGACCACCCGCGGAGCAGAAGATCCACACGGGGAAAAAAGAGCCGAAGATGCTGTATTCGGGGGCGTGAGAGCAACCAGCCAAAACCAGCGGCGCCGCCAGAGATAATCCGGCGAGGTATCGAAGTGAGCTCCTTCGGCGTCGATTGCGCTCCGTCGATTCGATGTTCATTTCCACCAGACTCATATATGTCGGCCATCAGTCGTAATTGTGCAAATAGACAGCCTCAGTCTCACTTTTCGATTAAGCCACGAGTGAAATGCCGAATCTATTGGACGAAGGTATTGATCGATACCTTCGCATCAGACAATCGCGTCAGCCCGTAAAGATAATGTCCACCGATACTTTGGGATCGATCAATACGTTCGTCCAATAGACTCGGCCCCGCGCTTCTGCCCTAATCGCTGGTGAACGCGAAGGAATCGTTTTCCAGTGATCGAATACAACGCATCATTGAAGGTTCTGTTTTTGTCGCTGCTTCTGGCCTTCTCCGCGGCGGGAGCTCTGGGGCAATGTGCCGGAAAAGTATCTTCTCCGGCAGATGTCGCCGACTGCGCCGCTCGCGAAATTCCGCGCGAGGGAACGGCAATTCTTGATCCGGTTCACCCCTACACCCTGGCTGAACTGATCGACGTTGCCGAGCATCACAACCCCAGCACGCGCACCATCTGGGAGCGCGCCAAGCAGAAAGCGCGCGAACTCGGCCTGGCAAAAAGCGCTTATTATCCCGAGTTGGAGGGTCTGGCGGTTTTCGGCGACGAGAGATTGATCAATCCATTTCCCGAGCCGCTGGCTCCTCGCGGATACGTCATGGTCGAGATTCCCGTCGTCCGGCCTGAAGTCATCCTTCAATATCTCATCTTCGACTTTGGTAAACGCGAGGGGAACGTGGACTCCGCGAAACAGGAGAAGTTCGCCGCGGGTGCGGATGTAATTCAGGTGAATCAATGGCTAGCCTTTCGCGTCGCCAGTGCGTATTACCAGCTGATGACCGCACAGGAAAGATTACAGGCCGCGCAGGACACGTTGCGAACTGCACAAACCACACAGGATGCGGCTGAAAACAGACTGAACAACGGGCTGGCAACGCTTCCCGATGTTCTCAATGCCCGGGCCGAAACGTCACAGGCCGTGTTTGACGAGGAATCCGCAGACGGAGACGAAAAGATTGCGCGCGTCACGCTGACGGAAGCGGTTGGAGCCGATCCGTCTCCCAACATAGTGATTGACGGCCAGAAGAGCGCTCCGCTGCCCGAGAAGCTCACCCTGTCCATCGACGCGCTGATCGATCGCGCCATGAAGGATCGCCCCGATCTCATGGCGCAAACTCTGCGCATCCGCTCCGCCGAGGCTCGCATTCGAGCCGCCAGGGCAGAGTACAAACCACAGATTGTTCTCTCGGGATCGGTTGCGCAGACCTCCCTGTGGCCCACGGCGGATTACGGCCAGCTCGGTTCTGCGAGCGAGCCTACCTGGTCCGTTGAACTCGGCATCCACTGGCGCATCTTTGACGGAGGTGTCCGCAAGAACGAACTGTTGATCGCCGAATCAAAACGCCGGCAAGCCGAGGATGAGCTTACGGAGAAACACGATCAGGCGACGCGCGAGGTCTGGACCGCTTACATAGCATTCCGGACGGCGCTGCGCAAGCAAGACGCCGCAGTGGCGCTGCTGGAGTCCGCCAACGCCTCTTACTCGGCATCGCTCGAGGCCTACAAATACGGAGTCAAGAATCTGGTTGATGTGGTTACCGCGGAGAATCAACTGGCCCGCGCTCGACTGTCCAGTGTCTCCGCACGATCGGAATTATTTTTAGAGGCGGTCAACCTTGAATTCGCCACCGGAAACCTGCTGAGGAGTCAGCCGCCTGCGACAAAGCTTCAACTTCAGGATGGACATCAATGATTTCCGGCACCAGAGCTCCGTCCGCAGCCGAAGCCGCTTCCCTACTGGCCCGCTTGGTCTGTCCGTGGAAACGCGGGACGCCACTGGTAGTGACCTGATTTGTCATTCCGAAGCGGGCCGAAGGTGCGGCGAGGAACCTGCTTTTAGACTGCGGCTTTTAGACTGCGTGTGACCGTCGAAGTCAAATTCGGACACTACTCGCGATGTTGGGCTGGAACGCTGCGAGTTGCCCATCCTGCTGGTGCTGTATCGGGCAGTAATGTCCGCGCGAAAGCGAATATCAGCGGATCAGCACCCTGTAGCTCCCTGAGCTCGCGCGCTCTGCCGGTATTCTTTACTTGTAGTGCTAGCGTAGTGCGTCAAACAGATCGGCGTTTATTTATCCTCGGTTTTCTCTGTGATCCTCTGTGCCCTCGGCGGTGAAAGCCCTTGACTTCTTCGTCGAACCCCAAAACCTACGCCGGATCGGGGCGCAACATAACGATCACCATTTTTCGACGCACTACACTAGTTCCCCGCTACTGGCTGACCAGAACCCATAGGCAACAGACGCATGTGAACCAGAACATTCAGACGCTCCCCCAGGACGGCGTTGAAATCTGACGCCACCGCACTTCCGAGGTCTTCGGCATTGGCGGCATGCGGCGGTTCAGGAAAGCCGGGCGCTTCCAGCATCGTTCCCGTGCAGGGGATGCCGTGATAATCCTCACCCACGTTCACTGGTTGGCAGGTTTTATCCTGAACCACAGGCGGCCAGTAGGTGGCGGTGACTGCTTTTAATAGCTGCGGGAAATCTTCGCGAAATACCTTGGTCGATGCCGACTCCAGCATCGCATCTTTCTGATTGCTTCCTTGAGCCGCAGGAGGATCGAAGACCAGAGTTACTTCGTGCGTAACACGGTGAATGATCGGTGGTCCATAAACGGGTCCGGCATAGGCTTCATTCGCATCCATCTGGACGCTGCGATCCACTCGAGTCAGGGCCATCGTGCCCACCGCCTGCAGCCTGCCGTCGCTCGTCCGGGTCACACCCTTCGCGTGGAAGCAGACCAGCGTTTGGTTGGCGACGTTCGCCAGCCAAAGAGCTCTGAATTTTCCGTCTTCCGCGATGGGAGGCAACATGGAAGTCGCCGGATAAAAGCGCAGGTCAACGCTGGACTTCGCGAGATCGCTGTCATCGAAGGTCACGGTGCCATTGACTCTGCCGAAGCCGAGGGTGACATTCATTTTCGTCTTTCCATAATCCGTGGTTGCGTCGGTAATGAGTTGCACATCGGAATGACGCGTATCCACTTGCCAAGAGCCCGCAGTATACGAGGGGCTTTTGGAAACTCCCGAGCCAGCAATTCCCAATGCAATGACGGCAATTACGAAATTCCGAAGCATGGCGTTCTCCCTTGTAGCGCTAGGTTTGTTGAAGCTTGTCCAATAACGCTGCCCTATTTGGCCACGGGCATCGGGACGAGTCCATTGGACGAACGTATCGACCAATACCAAAGTAGGAGAGCTAGCTTTCCGATTTCCGATTGTTGATTTTGATTGTTGATTGAAATGCCTCAGCTCCCGCGCGGCGGTTTTTAATCAACAATCAAAAATCAACAATCAACAATTCCCTCTCGTGTCTGAACTCCTGAAACTCCGAAACCTTGAAACCTGTTCCTCGAAACTTTGAAACCTTGAAATTTTCCCTTCCCGCTAAGTTGTTGAAAGTTGGTGTAAGTCGTTGAAAGTTGGTGGAAGTTGTTGATTCTTAGTAAAAGCGCGCATAAACGCGATATGGCGAACTTTTAGGAGTGCCCGTGTGGGAGAGGGCCACCCGAGTCGCCCGCGTCGCTCTACGGGCCGTTGCTGACGCAGCAAAGGGCATTCTACAAATCGACCTGACCGGCTTTGTCGCTTCCCCTGGCGCGAGGGGGGGTATTTTCTGTCCCAAAATGGGAATTAGGGGCACTAATGTACGTTACTATATGTACGTTATTGTACCTTTATTACATTATCACTACAACGGTGTGCGTACATCACCCTTAGCCGTATGTTCGCCTCGGCAACGATTTCCAGACGCCGACTTCAGGCCGCACTCGAGCGCTAACGGAGGCACGCCAGCGTGACGGCGTACCAACCGCGACTGTCTTTCCATGCCTCTCTGATTTCAAACCCGGCATCGCTGAGAAGGACTCCCACGCCCCGGTCTGTGAACTTGTAACTATTCTCCGTGTGAATGGTTTCGCCTGGCATGAAGTGAAGATCAAGTTCCGCGTGCTCAATACTCTCCTTGCCCAAATCGCTGGCCTCGTTTTTGCGGACATGCCGGCTTCGCTCGGCTAGGCGGCGACGAACTGCTGCCCACCGTCGACGTCGTAGGTTGCACCCGTAAGGGCAGTATTGATCATGATGTGTACGGCGAGTGCGGCAACATCTGCGGGTTGAACCACTCGCCGGATGGGAAGCTTGGCTCGAAGCTGGCTGCGGCGGTTTTCCAGTTCATCGCCCAACAGCGATGCGGACAACCCCGTGTCGACGAATCCGGCGGCGATCAGGTTCACGCGAACGGGCGCCAGTTCAAGCGCCAGATTGGCCGTTAGGGCGGGAAGCGCGACCGTCACTGTCGATGCGATTCCGGAGCCAATGGCCGGGCGCCGGCCGCCGGTGCCCCCCATAAATATCAAAGTTCCGCCGGCTTTTACCTTGTTAGCGGCGTTCCGCGCGACTTCGATGAAGAGTGAAAAATGCTCGTCCAGCGCACGGCGCGCCTGGGCTGAATCCAGGTCGATGAGCCGGCCGTAATGAGGCCGTCCAGCTGTGACCATGATGTGGTTGATTGAGGCCGGCAGATTGCGGAAGAACTGCTCGAGCTGCGCAGGATCGGTGGCGTCAAAGGCGGCAGTGCTCAGCGCATTGACCTCGCTCGCTGCGCGCTGCAGGCGCTCGGGACTGCGACCGGTGAGGATTATCTTTGCTCCTTCCGCGCTTGCTCTTCGGGCTGTCTCGAGCCCAATGCCGGCGCTTCCGCCGATCACGACAACGGTTTGTCCCAGCAGTTCCGGTTCCCGCTGGATGCGACATGAAGGGATGGCAGTGCTCATATTCGCTCCGATCTCTCCGATGTTGATTGAGTCAGAATCACGATTAAGCCAGAAGCTCGATGGCGAATCTATAGGACGAACGTATCGACCAATACCAAAGTACGGATTCGAAATATGCGCACAGCGTGCCTGCTTGCGTACTGCATTCCACAAAGCCCGATACCAAGGTATCGACAATACCATCGTCCAATTGATTCGCCGGAGCGCCTCGGGTGTAATCGGCTCATCGCAGCCGATTCGGTCGGACCAGCGACGCAAAACGGGCTGGCCGCGGCGTTTAGCTGTCAGGAGAAAAACCATGAGCATTATCGATAAGGCGCTGCAAGCAAACCGCAACTATGCAAAGACCTACAATCCAACGCTGGGGAAGCGTCCGGCGCCCAAAATCGTAGTTGTAACCTGCATGGATCCTCGGCTCTCGGACCTCCCAGGAATCCTTGGTCTGCCGCAAGCCGACATCGACGTAATCCGAACCGGCGGACCCGCGGTCACAGAAGATGTGCTCGCAGAACTCGTCGTTTCCAACCGCATACTCGGAACCACGGAGATCCTGCTTCTGAACCACACCGGCTGCGGGTTCACAACATTCACCGATGTGGAGCTGAACGCGAAGCTGAGCGCTTCCACCGGAGATGCTTCGCCGGCCCCAATGCGCTTCTTCTCCTACAAAGACCCCGAGGAAAATACCCGGGAGCAGATCAAGAAAGTCAGATCGCATCCCTGGATCGCAAAAGATGTCCCGGTGCGAGGCGTAATTTTCGACGTGGATACCGGTCTTCTGCGGGAAGTGCAGCCAATCGCGCAGCAGACTGCTGCCTGAAGAAGAAATCCGGGCGTAGCCCGTCGCGTTTTGTGCGACGGCGGCATCAACGAGGTAAGAAGTCGTCAGGCTTGCCTCGACTCAATTCGAGTTCGCAATCGTTCGCCGGCGTTTTACAGAAATCGACCGCAAATGAATGGGAGTATCACAATGAATCAGACACTCAGCCACGATCTCGACCAGCTTTGCATCAATGCAGTCCGGGTGCTCTCGGTCGACATGAGCGAGAGAGCTCACTCGGGTCACCCCGGATTGCCACTCGGGGCCGCCCCGATGGCCTACACCTTGTGGGACCGGTTTTTGCGGCATAGTCCCGCAAACCCGCGGTGGGCAAATCGCGACCGTTTCATCCTCTCCGCGGGTCATGGATGCGAGCTGCTTTACTCCCTGCTTCATGTGACCGGATACAACATCAGCATGGACGACCTTCAGAATTTTCGCCAGTGGGGCAGCAAGACAGTCGGCCATCCGGAATACGATCCGGATCTTGGGATCGAGGCAACCACGGGCCCTCTGGGGCAAGGCATCGCCATGGCGGTGGGAATGGCCGCGGCGGAAGCCCATCTCGCCGCCCGTTTTAACCGCGACGGGTTCCCGGTAGTCGATCACTTTACCTTCGTGCTGGCCGGCGACGGAGATCTTATGGAAGGAATCTCCTCGGAAGCGGCATCTCTGGCGGGGACGCTACAGTTGGGGAAACTTATTTGTCTTTACGACGACAATCACGTGTCGCTTGACGCGACCACCGATCACGTTTTCACCGAAGACAGATGCGGCCGCTTCCAGTCGTTCGGATGGCATGTGATTTCTGTTGCGGACGGAAATGACCTGGAAGCAATTGATCAAGCCATTCGGGACGCTAAGGCTGAGACGCAGAGGCCGACGCTGATCGCGGTGCGAAACCACATTGGATATGGAAGCCCGCTGCACGACTCGCCGAAAGTTCACGGCGAACCCATGGGACCCGAGAACGCGCGCGCCACGAGAAAAAACCTTGGATGGCCGGACTTGCCGCCTTTCAGCATTCCCGCTGAAGTCCTGGCTCATTATCGCCAAGCCATTCCGCGCGGAACTGCGCTGGAAACAGAATGGAACGGCTTGTTCGGACGTTACTCTGAGAAGTACCCCGAGTTGAGTCTTCAACTCAAGAATATGTTGGGCGGAGTCTTTCCTGAGAACTGGGATTCCGGCCTTCCAGTGTTCTCGCCCAGTGAAGGATCAATATCGACCCGCGATGCTTCGGGCAAGGCGATGAATGCGATCGCCGCCGCGCTGCCGGGGTTTGTCGGCGGCTCCGCCGACCTTGCCGGCTCAAACCGAACGACCTTGAAGGGTCTAGGGGATTTTGGTTTTGGCGACAATCAGGGCAGGAACATTCACTTCGGGGTTCGCGAGCATGCCATGGCAGCCATGGTGAATGGAATGGCGTTGCACGGTGGCCTGATTCCCTTCGGCGGAACATTTTTCTGCTTCTCCGATTACATGCGGCCTTCTATACGCCTTGCGGCCCTGATGGGGGCTCACAGCATCTTTGTCTATACCCACGACAGCATCGGTCTGGGCCAGGATGGACCGACCCATCAACCGGTTGAGCACCTGACCAGTTTGCGGGCCATGCCGGGGCTGACGGTCTTTCGTCCGGCGGACGCGAATGAGACAGCGGCATCCTGGCGGGTGGCGATCGAGCACCAGGGTCCGGTCGCATTGGTCCTGACTCGGCAAGGCTTGCCGGTGCTGGATCTGAAACAATTCCCCGTGAGCGCCGGAGTCGCCAAGGGTGCTTATGTTCTGGTCGATGACCCCAGCCCGGACCTTGTGCTGGTCGCGACCGGGTCTGAAGTCCAACTGGCGCTTGAGGCCGCGCGGGCTCTTGCTAAATCAGGCGTAAGAGCGCGTGTGGTATCTATGCCATCGTGGGAGCTGTTTGCAAAACAGCCCGCCGAGTACCAAGATTCGGTTCTGCCCCTCAACATCCCGACGCTGGCAGTTGAGGCTGGCGCGACCCTTGGCTGGTACAAATGGGTGGGTCGAACCGGCGATATCATCGGACTGGATCATTTCGGTGCGTCCGCGCCTGGCGAAATCGTTATGGAAAAGCTGGGATTCACCGTCGACAACGTGGTGCAGCGGGCGCTGCAACTCCTGCGAAAGGAAAATCCGGCGGCCACTGCAGCGGCGTGACCTGGCGTTCAGGAAAAGTCGGAGTGGATTCCCCATGGCGATGAAAGAACAACAAATCCGGGCAGCTCTGGAGCAGCATTGGTTGGCTTCTGCGGCAGGAAACCTGGACGCGGAGCACGACATCTATCAAGAGAACGCGGTCTGCGAATATCCGCAATCGGGCGAACGAATACTCGGCAGGGAAAATCTGAAGAGCCTGAGAGGGCATCACCCAGGCCGCCCCGCCGGATTCATCGTGCACCGCATCAGTGGCTCAGGAAATCTCTGGGTCACGGAATATGTAATCAACTACCAGGGAAAACCGATGTATACCGTCAGCATCATGGAATTTGAAGAAGCGAAATGCCGGCGAGAAACACAATATTTCGCCGACCCCTTTGATGCCCCATCCTGGCGAGCCCAATGGGTCGAGCAGGTTAAGCATCCGATCGAAGCTGCCGTTCCTAAGTAACTTGCTGCGCCGGCTGCAGGAACGTGCTCTTCGCAGCAGTATCACCGGCTCCGGTCATCATGAAAGGACCACGATCATGGATCCATTACGAAGTGTGTTGACTCGTTTGCAGCAACAAGGCGCGGCGCTAGGCCATTTCAACGTTTCCGATCTGGTCCTGCTGAAGGCGGTTCTGGCGGCCGCTGAAGAAGTCAGAGTTCCGGTAATCGTTGGCGCGTCGGAAGGAGAGCGGGAGTTTCTGGGGACGCGCGAACTCGCAGCGCTGGTGAAAGTGATGCGCGAAGAACATGGCGTACCAGTCTTCCTTAACGCAGATCATACGCATTCTCTGGCGAAAGCAGTGGAGGCGGCGAAGGCCGGTTTCGATTCAGTCGTCATCGATTTCTCCGCCTTGCCCTTCGACAAGAACGTTTCCAGCACAAAGGAAACGGTTGAGGCCATTAAAGCGATCAACCCCGCAATCATCGCAGAGGGAGAGATAGGCAACATCGGGACCGGCTCTGAAATCCACGAGACCGTTAGCAACGATTTCCAGAACCTCAGCACGCCTGAGGAAGCGCGACAATTCGTCGATGCCACTGGAATTGACGTGCTCGCTCCTGCGGTCGGCAACATGCATGGCATGCTGAAAAGCATGGTTGCGGGGACAACCAAGAAGCATCTGAACATCGAGAGAATTGCTCAGATCAAGAAGGCAGCAGGAGTTTTTCTAACCCTGCACGGCGGGTCGGGAACAGACGATAAAGATTTCCGGAGTGCGATTGCCGCCGGCATCAACATCATCCACATCAATACCGAACTGCGGGTCGCCTGGCGCCAGTCCCTCGACGGCAGTCTAGCCAGTCAACCGAACCAGGTCGTGCCATACAAGATCCTGCCGCCCGTACTGGACTCCGTAAAGCAAGTCGTGAGTTCACGGCTGAAACTGTTCAGTGGCCAACTGACGTCCTCTGAAGAGCGCTTATCAGCCTGACCGTTGATCAGCTTGAGAATGAGCGACTCCGGCGTAGGTTTTGGTGTCCGACGAAGAGGTCAAGGGCTTTCACCACAGAGGGCACAGAGGATCACAGAGGGACGATAAATAAACGTCGATCTGTTTGACGCACTACACCCGGATCAAACGTCATGGAGCTGCGACGTCCAGCGAAGGGCAGCGACGAAAAGCGAAATATGATCTACGTAGCCTCCGCTTTCTTCACACGAAACCAACGATCAATGCATGGGATCTAGTCGGGAACCATCAAGGTTGATACCCGTCCGTCATCCATTTAGCAAATAGTTCAATTTGAGATTGAGGCCAGGGACCTCCTCCTCTCGGCGGCGGAGGCGGCATGACGGCCCCACCGATGCCCCGAATGCGATCGTAGATGGCGCTGGCATGCGTCTTTACATCGTTGTAACTTGCGAGGTTGAACGCCTTGCTCATCCCACGAATGTCTTGATCCGTGAACAACGGGCGTATGTCCGCTTCAAAGCTTGTCGGTTTCGCCATTGGTTCCTCTCAGAGTAAATTTGCTTAGAGATGAAAAGTTTAACCCTTCTAACTGAGCGCGGCCATGGTCGCGTGAATCACGCGCAGCAGCGGCGTGGGATAAACGCCAAAGCAGATCACCAGGATCGCCAACACAGCCAGCATGAGCACACCTGACCAGGATCCTGGTTGATTGAACGACAGGACTTGACGGGCGGCGAGCTCAGGCGGGGCCGAGTATAGAGCTACGACGACGCGCAGGTAATAGAAGAGGCCAGCGACACTGGTGACCACCAGGATGATGATGAGCGGCCACGCGGCGGCAGCCGCTCCGGCATCGAGTATGTAGAACTTCCCAACAAAGCCCATGGTCGCCGGAATGCCGGCAAGGGAGAAAAGCGCCGCGGTGAAAACACTGGCGATCACGGGCCGCCGCCAGAAGAGACCGCGGTAATCCTCCAGATTGTCGGCGTCGCGCTGTGAAGTGGAAAGAACGGACACAATTCCGAAGGCCGCAAGGATGGTTATGGTGTAGGCGACCAGATAAAAGCTCACCGCCTCGATCGCCATGGTTCCCCCCGCCAGAAACGCCACCAGTATGTATCCGAAGTGAGCAATCGAAGAGTAAGCCAGAATGCGCTTCACATTCGACTGCCGCAGTGCGAGCAAATTGCCCGCGCACATCGAGGCAATGGCGATGGTGGAGAACACCAGGAATACAGAACGATTCTCGATTGCGCCCGAGACATAGAAATAGCGAAGCAATAAAGCAACCATCGCGGTCTTTGAGGTCGTCGCGACAAACGCCGCTACCGGTGCGGGGGCGCCCTGGTAAACATCCGGCGTCCACAGATGAAAGGGCACAACCCCCAGCTTGAAGCCGATGCCGGTGATGGTCAGCACTATCCCTGCGACGAGCAGAGGGAATTCCGGCCCATTTACGGGGACCTCGCCGATACGCCAGAACTCCATGCTTCCGGTTAAGGCGTAGATGAAGGCCATGCCCAAGAGAAGAAAGGCCGCGGATGCCGATGCCAGAATCAAATACTTGATTCCGGCCTCGAGCCCGAGCGAGCCGTCTTTCAAGTACGCAACCATGGCGTATAGCGAGACGCTCAATATCTCGAGTCCGAGAAGAAGCGACACAAAGTGACTGCTCGCCACCAGCATCGCGCATCCCAAAGTCGCGAGCAGAAGCAGGAGATACAGCTCTTCGCTGTGGCCGCCATGATTTTCGAAGTACGGATAGGAAAACACCGCCACAGCTGCGGCCGAGAGAATGATCAGGCCGATGTAAAAGAGCGCATATGGATCCACGTGTAAAAGCGGCGTCACTTGCCGAGGCGCAAGCGGTTCGGCCGCGCGAATGGAAATAAACGCGGCGGCTAGTCCCACAAGCGTAACAGCCACGGTCAGAGCATGACTGCGCTTGCAAGCGATGCCAAGCATGACCACGACGGCAGTCGCTGCGATCAGAATCAGGGGAAGCAAGGCGAGTGTGTCCGCGGCGTTCACTGCTTATCTCCGTAAGAGCGCGATTGACATTTGAGCGTCGCGCTGCAGGTTGTCCAGAGCTGGTTTGAAAGTGTCGAATACAGGCTGCGGATAAAATCCAAGCCACAACAGGCCCGCGATCATCACCGCGATCACCGCTGCTTCCCGCGGCGTCAAGTCGGGAAGTTTCCAGGCGTGCGTATTGGGGCCGAGAAAAGCCCGCTGTACCATTCGCAGGGCATAGAAGGTCGAGGCGAGAACGCCCAGAGTTGCGACCACAGTGATCGTGATGCTGACTTTGTATGATCCCAGCAGCACCAGGAACTCTCCCACGAAGTCGCCTAACCCGGGCAGGCCGAGCGAGGCAAGACTAAAGAAGAGCGCAGATCCGCTCAGGCGCGGCACTACGCTCCAGAGACCACTCATGCGATCCAGGTCACGAGTGTGCATGCGCTCTTGCATTCCGCCCACCAGAACGAAGAGTCCACCCGTGCTCAGCCCGTGGCAGATCATCGTCATGATGGCACCCTGGAGCGCGAGGGGATTCCAGGAGAAGATTCCCAGCAGCACAAACCCGAGATGACTCACGCTGGTGTACGCAACCAGACGCTTCAGATCGGTCTGCGAGAAGGCCATCACGGAGCCGTATACGATACCGGTCACGGCCAGCACCAGAGCCACAGGGGTAAACTCATGAGCCGCGCGCGGAAACAGCGGGATGACGAAACGCAACAGACCGTAAGCGCCAGTCTTCAACAGCAAACCAGCGAGGATGATGCTGCCGGCGGTCGGAGCCTCAGTATGAGCGTCGGGCAGCCAGGTGTGAAGAGGCACGACCGGCAACTTCACCGCGAATGCGGCAAAGAAGCCGAGCATGATAAAAAGCTCGGCGCCGCGACTAAACTGCGTGCCCAATAGTTCCGAATATTCGAAGGTATAAATTCCGGTCGCTCGGTAGTGAGTAAAGTAGAGCGCAAGAATCGCGATCAGCATCAGCAATCCGCTGCACTGCGTGAACAAGAAAAACTTTACTCCCGCATAAACGCGTCGCTCATGGCCCCAGATGACGATCAGGAAATACATGGGGACGAGCATCAGTTCCCAGGCGAAATAGAACAGGAACAAGTCCACCGCCAGAAACACGCCCGCAATTCCAGCGAGAACCCACATCAGATTGAAATGAAAGAAACCGACTTTTTCCCGGATCTCGGTCCACGACGCCAGCACCGCCACGATGCCTAAGAAAAATGTCAGCAGCAGCATCAGCAAACTGAGGCCATCCAAGGCAAGATGAAAGTGGATGCCAAAGCTCGGTATCCAATTCCAGTCCAGATCATCGAGCCACAGCTGTGCTCCGCGCGAAGCTCTGCCAAGCCAGATGTTCGCGGCCAGAACAAAATCAAAGGCAATCGCGACCAGGGAAATCCATCGCGACAGCTGCTCGCTCCACCTGGCTATGAACCAAGCGAGAGCGCCAGCGATTAACAGAATGCCAATGAGCCAGATCAATATCATTTGAAGAACACCATCGCTATAAACAGCACCGACCCTGCAGCCATTGCCGCGGCATACCAGCGGACGCGGCCTGTCTCAGTGCGGCTCAACCCGCGATAAGACAGTTCCGCGATCCATGCCACGCCGGTGTAAAAAGCGTCGACGAAATCACTTTTGTTGACTTGAGCTGCCCAGATGAATGGCTGCACGAAAGCCTTGTCATAGATCCAGTCAAAACCCCAATCGGCTAACCACCATTGGTGCAGCATGCCTCCGACGGGGTTCGCAACCAAAGTGTCGGCCAGCCTTCGCTTCTGCAGGTGGAACACGTACGCGAAGTAGAGGCCGATCAAGAACAGTATTGCGGCGATGGCTTCAGACCAGCCTTCCGTAAGGATGGCGGCGTGAGTTTCGATGGTCGCAGGCAGAACGGAATGCAGGGCGCTCAGCACCGGCTGCTTCAGATATCCGCCAACGATGGATAGGAACGCCAGCACCAGGAGAGGAATCGTCATCGCGTAGCCGGGCCGCTTGGACACAGGCGTGCCCAGCGGGCCGAAGAATACCCGGAAGATCGTTCGGAATGTATACAGCGAAGTCAGCAGCGCGCCTGCGATTCCCGCGAGCCAGAAAACCGGATTTCCCTGCGGCGCCGACCACGCATCCCAGATGATCAAATCTTTGCTGAAAAAACCGGCGGTAATGAACGGCAAACCCGCCAGCGAGCAACCGGCGATGAGGAACGTCCAGAATGCGACCGGCATCTCCTTGCGCAGGCCGCCCATCTTGAAGATGCTGTGTTCGTCGTCGAGCGCATTGATGATTACGCCCGCGCCAAGAAAGAGCAGCGCCTTGAAGAATGCGTGCGTCACGAAGTGGAACATGGCGGCCTGCCATGCGCCAACCCCCAGCGCCAGAAACATGTATCCAATCTGGCTCATGGTGGAGTAGGCAAGCACACGCTTGATGTCATGTTGCGTAAGCGCACTGAACCCGGCGAGCAGCAGCGTGACCGCGCCGATCGCGGCAACGGCGAATTGAGCCGAGGGCGCCAGTGCGAATAAAACGTGCGTCCGTGCGATCAGATAAACTCCGGCGGTGACCATGGTGGCCGCGTGGAGCAGGGCGCTCACCGGAGTAGGGCCGGCCATCGCATCCGGCAGCCAAACCTGCAGGGGAAGCTGCGCCGACTTGCCCACTGCGCCGCCCAACAGAAGAAACGCCGCCACGACCGCATAAGTAGAACCCGACGGCCACTGTTCAGAAGCGCGCTGTATGAGATCCTGAATGTGCAGCGTGCCCAGACGCGTGAACAGCAGAAACAAACCCAGCGACAATGCGGTGTCTCCCACGCGGGTGGCAATGAATGCCTTGCGGGCGGCGCCGCCGTTCGCGGGATCCCGGTACCAGAAACCGATCAGCAGGTAGCTGCATAGCCCCACGCCTTCCCATCCCAGATAGAGAAGCAGAAGGTTGTTCGCCAGCAACAGCGTCAGCATCGACGCGACGAACAGGTTCATGTAAGCGAAGAAGCGGCTGAAGCCCTCGTCTTCGATCATGAACTCGGCTGAATAAATGTGAATCAGGAAGCCGACGAATGTAACCACCAGCACCATTACCAGCGACAGCCCGTCGAGGTACAGGCCGATCTCCGGCTGAAAGCCCCCTACTCTGATCCACGTCCAAAGAACCTGAGTGTATGAGCCTCCGGATGGAGGCGCGGTAAAGAAGTCCACCGCCACAAGAATTGTGATCAGCGCCGAGAGTCCGATCGACCCCACCCCCAGCGCCGTCGCCGCTCTTCGCGACCAACGCGAGCCAACCAGCGCGAGCATCAGCGCACTCGCGAAAGGCAACGCCGGAATGAGCCACAACAAACTGGTCACGTTATCCCCTCATCCCGCTTAGTTCGTCGACGTCCAAAGACTTGAAGCGGCGATAAATCTGCACCACCAGCGCGAGTCCAACCGAGACCTCAGCTGCTGCCATGGCCAGGATGAACAGAAACACAACCTGGCCATCAGCCTGATGCCACCGCGATCCGGCCACCACAAAGGCGAGCCCCGCGGCGTTGAGCATCACCTCAAGCGACATCAGCACAAAGATCAAGTTACGGCGTACGAGAAGGCTGACCAGCCCCAGCGAGAACAAGATCCCCGCCAGCAGCAGTCCGTCTCTCATCGGTATTTGTGTCATGTTGAATCTCCGGCCTCTCGGTTTCGCGGGCACCCAGGTGGTATGCGCCCACTAAGCCCGCCAGCAACAGCATGGAAGCGAGTTCCACACCAATCAGGTAAGGACCGAACAGAGCGATCCCAACTTCCTTCGGGCCCAATTCGCCCGTGGCCAAGCCCGGCGTAGTGCCTCGCACCAGATAAATGACCTCTATAATAAGGATGCCGGCCAAAACCACAGGGCCAACCCAAATTCCGGGCGTTAACCACTGCTTTTCTATGTCGACTTCATGCGCGCCGAGATTGAGCATCATCACGACGAACACGAACAGCACCATGATGGCCCCCGCATAAACGATGACTTCAAGCGCGGCCACAAATGGAGCTCCGAGCACGTAGAACACCACCGCTACCCCAAGCAGCGACACGATCAGGTAGAGCAGCGCGTGCACTACGTTCAGGCGCGTCAGCATCAAGCCCGTGGATATAACCGCAACTGCACCCGCGATGTAAAAAACTAGTTCCATATAGGTCTCACGGTAATAGCGAACGGACGTCAACCGGCGGCGCCTCGTGTGCGGCCTGGCCCTTATCTTTGCCGCCGATCTGGGCTCCCGCAACGCGCCAGTAGTTGTATCCCGGATATTTGCCTTGGCCGTCGATCAGCAAGTCTTGCTTCTCATACACCAGATTCTTGCGATGAAACTCTCCCATCTCGAAATCCGGCGTGAGTTGGATCGCGTAGGTAGGACAGGCCTCCTCGCAATAACCGCAGAAGATGCAACGCGAGAAATTGATGCGGAAAAACTCCGGATAACGGCGTCCGGCGGCGTCCTCAGTTGCCTGCAGAGCGATGCAACCCACCGGGCACGCGACTGCACAAAGGTTGCATGCCACGCAGCGCTCGCCTCCATCGGGATCGCGCGACAGAACAATCCTGCCCCGGTACCGTGGCGCGAGATACGGTTTCTGCTCCGGATATTGGACCGTGATCCTTTTCTGGAAGGAATGGAGAAACACGTACCAGATTGTTCTGAGTATGCTGAACATTTTTTATCTCCACATGAGTACAATCGCGCCGGTCACGAGTAAGTTAGCCAGGGCCAGAGGCAACATCACTTTCCAGCCCCAGGACATGAGCTGATCAAATCGCGGACGCGGAAGCGCCGCCCGCACGAGAACAAAGAACGAAATGAAGAAAAACGTCTTGATCAAAAACCAGATCACTCCCGGGAAAACGGGCCCCAGCCATCCGCCGAAGAAAAGAACTGCGATCATGCTGGAGATCAAAGTAACGCCCATATACTCTCCGACAAAGAACATGCCGAACTTCATGCCGGAATATTCGGAGTGGTAGCCGGCGACGAGTTCACTCTCGGCCTCGGGCAGATCGAATGGGATGCGGCGCGTTTCAGCCAGGCCGGCGATCAGAAATAGAATGAAGCCGGGGAACTGCGGTATCACGAACCAGATTTTCTGTTGCGCTTCGACGATGGCCGGCAGGCTGAACGATCCGGCGAGCAGCACTACGCCCATGAGTGAGAGTCCCATGAAGACTTCGTAGCTCAACATTTGCGCTGCCGCCCTCAATCCGCCGATGAGCGCGTACTTGTTGTTGGAAGACCATCCGGCCAACACAACGCTGTAAACGCCGAGCGACGACATGGCCAGAAAAAAGAGCAACCCGACATTCAGATCGCTGACAATAATCCCAGGCGCCACGGGGAGCACGGCAAATGACATCAAGACTGTGACGAAGACGATGGCCGGAGCGATGATGAAAACTGATTTATCCGCAAACGGCGGAATCCAATCTTCCTTCATGAATATCTTGATCGAATCAGCCGCGACCTGAAGCAACCCGAATGGTCCGACGCGGTTCGGCCCGTAACGGTCTTGCCACAGGGCAAGTAATCGCCGCTCCACCCAGATCAGAAAAGCCGCCGTCGTCATTGCTACGATGACGATTCCAAGAATCGAGACAATCGGGTGCGGAGAGGTCATTTCGCCCTCGCAATCTTTCCCCATGCAGGCAAGCTCAGCCCGACCAGCGGAGCGGTTCCAATCGATAGCCCTGCGACTCCTGGAGGAAGATCGGGACGAATACGAACGGGCAAGCGAAACGTGCTGCCCGCGTAATTTATTTCGACTTCCTGATTCTCCGTGAACTCGCCCGAATTCACGGCTACGTGCGGCTTCGCCGTGAGTTCCGCAATTCCTGGCGCAGAGAGACTCAGTTCGTCCGAACCAAAAATGCGATACATGGGCAGCAGCAACCACTCGGCGTGGCGCGGCTGAAATGCGGCGGGGATGGCGTTGAAATAAGATTGGCCGTTGGCCGCGGCGGGCTCGAAGATACGCACGCCCGCATCGCCACCGCGCAACGGTCCGCCAACCTCTTTCTGATAAGTGTTGACCGCCTGAATCGAGTTCCAGCTAGGCGACCAGAAGAATGGAATCAGCGCCGCAGGCGGCTGATCGGGCGTACCCTCCATAGAAAATGAAAGAGGAGAATCGAGGTCGGCCGGGGGCTTGGGCTCGGAGATATTGATGTTCACGAGCGCAGACGTACGCCCGCTCTCGCGGTGCGGCGAGCGTGGGATTTTTGCGCCGGCAATGCGAAATGCGGCCGAAGGCGCGGCATCCCGCACCGCGGCAAGTTCCGGCAATGCCTTGGACATTGCCGCCAGCACATCATCCAGGCTCTGCCAATCATCGGACTTCAACCACCGCCAGCTTGGCGAGACGTCATTCTGCGGAACATATACCTGGAAAAACCTCTGAGCGCGTCCTTCGCTGCTGACGAACGTGCCGTCCGATTCAGCGAAGGTTCCGGCCGGGAGAACGAGTTCAGCTTTTTCTGTGGTCGAGTTGGCCAGGTGATCGAGGACGATCACGTGCGCTGCCGCCTCAAGCAAGAGGTCGACTTCAGCGGCGGGCGCGCGGCGGTACAGATCGTTCTCCAGGATGATCACTGTGTCAGCATGTTGCTCATTCACCGCTTCAAACGCGGCGCTCAACGGGCTACCGCCCAGAAGCGTTGCGCCCACCGTATTGCACTCGGGAACGGTAAAGCTAAGAGCGGCCTGCGCCGCCATCGCAACATTCGCCGCCGCCTGGATAACCGCCTCGCTCGCACAGCTCGCACCGGAGATCACCAGCGGCCTTTTAGCGGCCTTGAGCGCAGCCGCAATCTCGCTCGCCAGCGGCCAATTCTCCAGCGCGGGCACGGTGGGCGAACGCGAGTCGAGTGCATGGGCTACCGCGAATCCTAAGCGGGCCAGATCGTCGGGTGCTGCGTGGAACGTCGCGGTGGCAACGTCGTCCAACCGAGTGGCATAAGGAGTCGCAATGTAGAGCGGCCCTTTCGCGTTTTGCATCGCATCGCGCACTCCATAATCCATCCACAATGGGATATTGAGTTTCTTCGCAATCTCCATGGGTTGTTGCCGCACCGATTGCCGAACGGCAAGCGCCATTCTGGGGGCGACATTGGTTAGATCTTCGCCCAGAATGAACACGGCGTCGCTCTCCTCGATCTCGCGTAGAGTGGGCGTCCGCATGGGGCTATGCTGCAGAATCTCTATTATTTGTCGAACCACATTGGCTTCGGCATCGCTCATGCCGCAGTGGAAGTGGTCTGGTCCCACGAGAGTGCGCAGAGCGAAGTTGGCTTCGAGTGAAGCGCGCGGCGAGCCAATGCCGATCACTCTTCCCTTCGCGACCGTTTCGTGCAGATATTGTTGAGCCACCGCTGCAGAAGTCGGCTGGCCTTGCAGCATGGGCTGGCGCAGACGCCGTTCACTATTGACGAACTCGTAGCCGAATCGTCCACGGTCGCACAAAAAGTAACCGTTCACTTCATGGTTGTAGCGGTTGACGATGCGGCGCAGACTGCCATAGCGCTCGCCGGCATCAACGTTGCAGCCGAGAGCGCAGTGCACGCAAACCGAGGGAGCGAACTGCTGATCCCATTTGCGGGCGTAATGGTGCTTCAGGGTCTTGTCGGTGAAAACGCCGGTCGGACAGATTTCTACCAGGTTGCCGCTGAATTCATTTTCCAGAACGCCGTCTTCGTGGCGGCCGAAAAAGACCGTATCCCGCGACGCGAACGCATTTAAGTCAGTGCCGCCCGCATACTCGCGATAGTAACGCACGCAGCGGTAGCACTGGATGCACCGGTTCATCTCGTGATTCACCAGCGGTCCCAGGTTTTGATTGCGAAACGTGCGCTTCTCGAATTCGTAACGGCGATAGTCGTGACCAGCCATCACCGTCATGTCCTGCAAGTGGCACTCGCCGCCCTCGTCGCACACCGGGCAGTCATGCGGATGATTCAGCATGAGCCCCTCGATGATGCCGGCGCGGAACGCGGTCACTTCGGGATCGGCGATGGAAATGCGCGTGCCATCTTTGGCGGGCGTCAGGCAAGACATGACAATCTTGCCGTGTTCGTCATGCTCGTCTTTGAACTGTTTGACCGCGCACTGACGGCAGGCGCCCACCGAGCCCAGAGCCGGATGCCAGCAGAAGTATGGCAACTTGAACCCCTGCGACAGACAACCGTGGAGCAGGTTCTCCTCCGGGTTCATCTGGCAGGGTTTGTTGTCAACGTAAACGGTCGCCATACCTATCTCCAGGGGCAGCGCTGCTCGCTGATGTGCCGTTCGAAATCGGCGCGAAAGTATTTCATGGATGTTTCCAGAGGATCGGCGGCCCCAGGCGCGAGCGCGCAGAACGTGTTGCCGGGACTCCACATCTTGGCTTGAAAGGCAAGCTTGTCGAGGTCTCCGGGCTTTCCCTGGCCGTCTTCGATCGACCGCAGAATCCGCTCCGCCCAGCCCAACCCGCTCCAGCAGGGTGTGCAGAATCCGCAGGATTCACGCGCGAAGAACTTTGTCATGTTCCACGCCATACCCACGGGGCAGGTCTGGTCATCGAGAACGATCATGGTGCCTGTTCCCAGTCGGCTGCCTGCTTTAGGCATCTCGGTGAAGTCCATGGGCGTATCCAGGTGCTCTTCGACGATGAAAGGTGTGGAGCTGCCGCCAGGCAACAACCCGCGAAATTTCAGCCCGTCGCGCATGCCACCGGCGTGCTCCTCGAGAATCTCGCGCACGGTGGTCCCCATCGGGAGTTCCCAAAGGCCGGGACGCTTCACTTTTCCACTGACACCGTATAGCTTGGTGCCGCCGTCTTTCGTTTTGCTCAGGCCGTGGAACCACTCCGCACCGTGGTTGATGATGTGAGGCACGCAACAGATCGTCTCCACGTTGTTGACCACCGTTGGTTTACCGAACAGGCCTACCACGACGGGAAAAGGCGGCTTCGCTCTCGGATTCGCTCGTTTGCCTTCCAGCGCATTGAGTAGTCCCGTTTCATCCCCGCATATGTAACGGCCGCCGCTGAGGTGCAGATAGAGCTCCATGCTGTAGCCGGAGCCGAGGATGTTCTTCCCCAAATAATGACGCTCGTAGGCCTCGGCGATGGCGCGGGAAAGGCGTTCTGCGGCCAGCGCGTATTCTCCACGCAGAAACATGAATGCGATGTCAGCTTCGATCGCGAAGCCTGCAGTGATTGCGCCTTCGATGAGCTGGTGCGGGTTCCGCTCCATCAGGAACCTGTCTTTGAACGTGCCCGGCTCCATCTCGTCGGCGTTAACCACCAGATACGTCGGGTTGGGAACGTCTGGACCCGTCGGAACGAACGACCACTTCAACCCGGTTTGAAAACCGGCGCCGCCGCGGCCGCGCAGGTTTGCATTCTTCACCAGCTCGGTGACCGCTTTCGGTGTCATCCCGCCACTCAGGACTCTGCGGATTGCCTGGTAACCGCCGGCCTGCTCGTAGCCGCGCAAGTCCAGCGGCGTCCCGTCTGGGAGCACGTTTCCGGTTAGCGGCTTTTCGATGGTGGCCATCATTTATATCTCTCAAGTTCCGCGTCGATTTTCTGCGGATCCAAATCGCTATGCAGATCGCTGTCCACCATCATGGCGGGAGCGTGATCGCAACATCCCAGACAGACAATGGGCAGCAGCGTAAAGCGATCGTCACGCGTGGTTTCGCCGTACTTGATCCCCAGACGCTCGTGAAGATGCTCGCGCATACGTTCGTGGCCCATGATCCAGCAGCTCACGCTGTCGCAGACCATAATCACGTGGCGGCCAACGGGCTTGCGGAATATAAGGTTGTAAAACGTGGCGACACTGTCTACATCCGTAGCCGACATTCCGAGATGTTCCGCAATGTCGCGAACGCTCTCATCCGAGACCCAGCCGCGATGCCGCTGCACGATCTTTAGCGCGTCAATGCAAAGCGCGTCCCGCTTGGGATAGTGCGCCCCCTCTGCCTCAATCTCGCTAATTTCTTCTACCGTCAGCATCGGTCAATTCCTCACCGGTCGATATCTGCCAAAACAAAGTCGAGGCTTCCTAAAATCACAACCAAATCGGGGATCATCAGACCCTGCGCCAGCATGGGCAGCGTTTGTATATGAGCGAACGAAGGCGTCCGTATGCGAGTGCGGTAGGAGACCGTACTGCCATCGCTCACCAGGTAATATCCGTTGTTGCCCTTGGTGGCTTCAATCGCGCCGAGCGCTTCCCCCGCAGGCAGCACCGGTCCCCAACTCACGCTCAAGAAATGCGTGATCAGCGTCTCGATGTCGTGCATCGTGCGGTCTTTCACCGGAGGAGTCGCCAGGGGATGATCCGATTTATATGGACCCTCGGGCATATTCCTGACGCATTGCTCAATGATGCGCAGGCTTTGCCGGATCTCTTCGATGCGAACCACCGCACGGTCGTAACAGTCGCCGTTTTGCGCGGTGGGAATATCGAACTGAAACTGTTCGTATCCGCAATACGGTTGTCGTTTGCGAAAATCCCAGTCAAAGCCGCAGGCGCGAAGATTCGGGCCGGTAACGCCCCACTCGATCGCTTCGTCGACAGTGAACTTGCCAATGCCCTTGGTGCGCGCTTTGAAAATGAAATTCCGCATCACGGTGCGGTCGTATTCGACGAGGCGGGGCGGCAGGTACTTGATGAAATCAAGCAACATCTTGTCCCAGCCCCTGGGCAAGTCTGCGGTAACTCCTCCAATGCGAAACCACGAGGGATGCATGCGGGCACCGGTGATCGCCTCGACGATGCCGAAGGCGCGTTCCCGGTCGTTGAAGGTGAAAAAGACTGGAGACATCTGACCGAGATCTTGTGCAAACGTCCCATACCAGACCAGGTGGCTGATGATGCGGAACAGTTCCGCCAGCATCACGCGAATGACCTGGGCACGAGGCGGCACGGTGATTCCAGCCAGATTCTCGACCGCAGTCAGATACGCCAGGTTGTTCATCACTCCGCCCAGGTAATCGATGCGGTCGGTATAGGGAATGTAGGTGTGCCAGGACTGGCGTTCGCCCATTTTTTCGGCTCCGCGATGGTGGAAGCCAATCTGCGGAATGGCGTCGACAATCTCTTCGCCATCGAGCTGCAGCGCGATGCGCAACACGCCGTGCGTGCCCGGATGCTGCGGACCCAGGTTCAGGAACATAAAATCTGATCCGTCGCGTTCACGACTCATGCCCCACTCTTCCGGACGAAAGCGCAGCGCCTCTTGCTCGGCGTTTTCTTTTTCCGGCGTGAGCTGATAGGGGCCCATCTCGGTGGCGCGGGCGGGATGTTCTTTGCGCAGCGGATGGCCCACCCAGCTGTTCGGCATCAGCAGGCGCTGGAGATGGGGATGGCCATCGAAAACGATTCCGAACATGTCCCACACTTCGCGCTCGTACCAGTTTGCGGAAGGCCAGAGGTCCGTGATACTGGGCAGCGAAAGGCGGTCTTCGGCGAGTGCCGCCTTGATACGTACATACTCGTTTCGGTCAAAAGAAAGCAGATGATAGACGATCGTAAAATCGCTGGCCGGCTGCCCATCGCGATGAACCCTCATGCGCTCATCGATGGCCGTGAGGTCGTACAGCATTCTGTACGGCTGGTCTATCCCTTCTTTGAGAAAGCGGAGCAGTTGGGGCGCGCGATCTTTTGCCACCCAAAAAGTAGGTATGCGATCGTGCGTATCCTGCGCCACGACGGACGCACCGAACCGCTCCTTGATCTGCTGAGCGAGGATTTGCTGCGCGAGAATCTGCTGCGCGCTGATCTGCCGGGCGATGGTCTCCTGCGCGATTGTTGGGGTGGCGATCATACGTCGTCGGTCTCCCGCAGGACGGTGGTTTTCTGGCGAGACGGCTGCATCAGATCGCGGATGGAGGGAAGCGGAGACCGTACTGTCTCTTGAGGTCCCACCACCCAACTGAGTGGACGCCGCTCCGTTGCTATAGCCTTCTGCAATAACAGCAGTCCTTCCAGGAATGCTTCAGGACGGGGCGGGCAGCCGGGCACATAAACGTCAACGGGAAGAAATTTGTCGACGCCCTGCACTACGCTGTAAATGTCGTACATTCCACCGGAGTTCGCACAGGAGCCCATCGAGATGACCCACCGCGGCTCCATCATCTGTTCGTAGAGCCTCTGAACGATCGGCGCCATCTTGATAAACACCGTGCCGGCGACAACCATGAGATCGGCTTCGCGAGGCGTCCCTCGAATTACTTCGGCCCCGAAACGCGAGACGTCAAACTTGCTGGTAATGCTGGTGGCCATTTCGACGTAACAGCAGGAAAGCCCGAAGTTGAACGGCCACACCGAATTCTTGCGGCCCCAACCGACCAAATCCTCCAGCCGCGAAAGAACGACGCTGCGGCGAACCGCTTGATCGAGCGGCTCTGGCTCGGGGGTTGCTACCAGTCCGGTAACGTCCGGTTTGGTTAATGACCACTGCATGAATGGCTCACCTCGAACAACGTGGCTTCCCTGCCCAATCCAGAGCTCCAACCCTCCAGAGATAAGCGAGGACGGCGCCCAACACTCCAACGAACAGCAGAACCTCGCAATACCCGGCCCAGCCCAGTTCGCGCACCGCTCCTGCCCATGCGAACAAGAAGACCGCTTCCAAATCAAAAACCACGAAAAACATAGCGACCATGTAATAGCGCACCGAGAAACGCACCCGCGATGAGCCTTCTGAAACGATCCCGCCTTCGAATGGCTCATTGGTGGCCGGTTCAGAATGGTGAGGCCCGAGCAGGTAGGAAACGACAAGAGTCGCCGTAACCAGGACCAGCACAAGCGCGCCATATGCAACCAGTGGCCACATAAATATCGATGCTTCCTTTGCGAACCGATCTGCGGCCCGCGTATTCGCCGAAAAATTCAGATCTTTCCGGTCGCCTGAAGGTAAGAGCAACCTGAGCACCAAAAGGTGACGCAAAAAATCAGCGCGGAATCCTTCTTTTTAGAGCAAGTTCGGAAAATGCGCGGTGGGACTCAAGACCGAAGACTGGCTCCGGGCCACAAATCTGTCACGACTCTGTCGACACTCGTGGCCCAATTCTCTCGGAATTGTGAACGTCACTGGAGCAGAACCTTAAGGCGGTGAACTGTCGACGAATGGGATTGCCGGACCCTACCGGACGTTTGATTTGGCTGCCGGTATGCAGGGTCATGGAGCAGACATCGAAATTCCGTGGTTGCCAAATCGAGCGAGTTGCTCAAGGAGACCAAGAAATGAAGAGAGAGAATTGCACGGCAAACAGTACCAGGGAGATACGTCTGGCGCGGCGCTCGCGCGCTTACTGGAGGGTCACGTTTGACCACCCACCGCTCAACATTTTCGGCCCGGAAACCATTCCGCAATTGAACGAGGTCATCACGGCGCTGGAAACCGACGAGCAAGTGAAGGTCGTTGTCTTCGACAGTTCCGTCGACGGATTTTTCCTCACGCACTACGATTTTCTGGCCAAGCCTGAGGAGACTACGAGCCTTCCGCCCGGCCCAACGGGCTTGCCGCAACTTCCCGACATGCTGGTGCGGCTCAGCCGTGCTTCGGTTGTGTCGATTGTTTCTGTCCGTGGGCGGGCCACCGGAGTCGGCAGCGAACTGGCACTTGCGAGCGACATGCGCTTCGCCAGCCGTGAAAAGGCCATCTTTTCGCAGTTCGAAGTAGGCGCCGGCCTTGTGCCCGGCGGCGGTCCTATGGCTCGGTTGCCGCGCTTGATTGGACGCGGCCGGGCGCTCGAAATCCTGCTCGGAGCCGACGACGTATCGGGGGAACTCGCCGAACGTTATGGCTACGTCAACCGCTCGCTTCCTGACGCTGAACTCGACGGTTTCGTCGATGCGCTCGCTACCAGAATCTCATCCTTCGACAAGCAGGCCATCGCTCACACGAAACGGCTGGTGAACCTGAGTAGCTTGCCGCCCGACCCGGAGATCGAAGTGGAGTGGAATGCATTCCTGGCCTCGCTCGCGCGTCCCGGCGCGCAAACCCGGATTCGAGCGCTGTTAGATAGAGGCCTGCAGAAACCCGGAGACGTGGAAACTCGTCTTGGATATCACGTTGGACAGCTCGGCTTAGTTACCCAAGCCGCAGGAGCAGATCGCGGATGAACCAGGCCCTCCCCACATGTGGAGTTGACACCGGTGACATCCGTTGACACCACTCACGAAGAGTGATTCGGCCAGGCCTGAAGGCAAGGGGGCTCGAAACAAAGTGAAGAAGCTTGGATTGTTCCGCCTAACAGAAGCGCCAGAGTTCTGGCAAGCGTGCCACATTCTCACCTCAGGCAGCGATCTGCTGATCTGCTCGCTGCACGTTGTTCCGAGATTTGAAACCAGCAAGTGCTGGATTTCCGGCGCGACTCCACTCTGCCAATGACGAACTGGAATGGAATTACAAATGCTTAAGAGCCAGACGGTCCCAGAGTTCTGTTGGAGCAAAAGTTGAGAGAGGCGGGGGAGAAATAGAGAAATGACCGTCGGGTTGCGCACACATTGGAGACAGCAGAACCTGGGGCGGCTTCTTTGTTGCGGTGCGATCCTGTCTTTCGCAACCGTGGGGGCTGCCGGTCAACAAAGTGATCAACTACAGCAGCAGTTGGAGCAACTGAAACAGCAGTACGAGACTACCACGCGCAACTTCGAGCAGCAGATTGCAGCTCTGCAGCAGCAAATCGAAAAAGAAAAACAAGACCGGGAGCAACAGGCCGAGAAAGAGCACGACGAGAGTGCAAAGCAAAAACAGGCCACGGTCTCGGCGGCAGAGCTGGCTGCCCAGGAAGCCCGAAAGACTGTTTTCGGGTCCCATCAGGCTGGCGGAAAGTTCCAGGGCGACGTTGCGTCTGAACCATCCTATGACCTCTTGCAAGAGGCGGACCAGAAGATTGAGAAACTACAGGAGCGGGAAAGCCTCTTCGAGTTTCACGGGTACTTTCGCTCCGGCTACGGCCAGAATAGCGTCGGCGGGGAACAGGTTGCGTTTGAAGCGCCCGGCGCTGAGGCCAAGTACCGCCTGGGAAACGAAGCGGAGACCTATGCGGAACTTATCTTCGTCAACAACTGGGTGAACCCGGACCATAACTCCGATAAGGCGTGGTTCAGGAGCGAGTTCATGGTAGAAGCCAACACCTCGAACGCTGAGAACTATGCCTCGGTGGGCAACTCCGTTGGCGCAGATCAGTACCGCTTCCGCGAGGCCTTCGTTCAAGCAGGCAATGTTTTCGAGAGCCAACCCGGCGCCAAGTTCTGGGCGGGAGAAAGATACTACCGCCGTCAGCACATTGACAGCGACGATTTTTACCCGCTGGATATGAGTGGCTACGGCGGCGGGGTGGAAGACTTGAATATCGGGTTCGGCAAGATGGCGGTTGCCTTTCTGAATACGGCGCGGCCCGACATCGTCACCGAAAACGGCAACCTGGCAAAGAGCAACATCGATGTCCGTATCACTGGCCTGAAGGGACCCGTGGGTCTGTGGGGCGTTTGGTTTGATTACGCAACTTCAAAAGGAGGCACGGTCACATCGACCACGGCTCCCGGCGTAACCATTCAAACGACAATTCCCACCAGCGATGGCTATGGGTTCGGGTTCAAGCACGAGCAGTTGGAGTGGCACGGCGGATACAACACGTTCATGATCCAGTACGGAACCGGAGCGGCGAGCAACTTCAGTAATCCGGGGAACGGCACCACCATCCCGAACCCGACGCCGTATATCAATTTGTCGAGGCAGTTTCTTTTTACCGAGCAAATGGTGTTTCAACCAAATGACAAGTTTGCGGTGATGCCGATCTTCGTCTACCAGCGGACCAAAGACGGGAACCCGCAGCACGACTGGGTGCAGTGGGCGTCGTTTGGCGTGAGGCCGGAAGTATTTTTCACCAAACATCTTTCGCTCACGGGTGATTGCGGATTCGATCACACGCACCTTCCCGGGTCCTACGACGGGTGGTTGCGTAAATGCACAATCGCGCCGCAGATCGGTCCGGACAGAAAGTTCTTCGGTCGCCCGGTGCTGCGCGCGTTCGTGACATACGCCAACTGGTCGGACGGATTCCGCGGCTTCGTGGGCGGCGTGCCGTTCGAGAATCGAACGCACGGATTAACTTTCGGCGTACAGACCGAGCATTGGTGGTAGACGCATTGGTACGGAACGGAATCCACTACGAGATCGAAATCTGATTAGGGATCGAGGCAAAAACAGATGGCCGCTCGAGAAATCATTCCAGGTTCTGGTCGCCCCCAGGGTGCACCAGTCGTTTTGGCGCCCCCCAATTACACGCGTCCGCTGGCCGTCGTAACTACGCTGTTCTTCATGTGGGGATTTCTGACCTGCCTGAATGACATTCTTGTGCCGCATCTGAAGTCGATCTTTGATTTGAGTTACGCGCGGGTCATGCTCGTCCAGTTTGCCTTTTTTTCCGCCTACTTCTTGTTCTCGGTGCCGTGGTCGAGGATCGTAAATAGGATCGGCTATCAGCGAACGATGGTGGTTGGGCTGCTGACCATGGCTCTGGGATCATTCCTGTTCCTGCCGGCAGCGTCCGCCGCGTCGTACGGTCTGTTCCTGACCGCGCTGCTCATTCTCGCCGCAGGCATCACCGGACTGCAGGTGGCGGCGAATCCTTACGTGGTGGTGCTGGGCAAACCTGAAACCGGATCGAGCCGGCTTGATCTGACGCAGGCATTCAACTCGCTGGGCACAACCATCGCACCAAAGATTGGAGCCTTGCTCATTTTGAGCGCGGCGCCGCTGGCGATCGAAGAGCTAAACCGACTAGCGCCTCAAGCGCTGCATGCCTACCGGGTACAACAAGCCGCGTCGGTGAAACTGCCCTACACCGTGATCGGCGTAGCGCTCGTGCTGCTCGCAATTTTGATCGGCACCTTCAAGCTGCCAAAAATCGACACCGCAACCTATCGCCGGGGAGAGAAAACCACCGATTCGATATGGAAGCATCGCAATCTGATTCTCGGGGCGATTGGGATCTTTAGCTATGTGGGCGCGGAGGTTTCCATCGGAAGTTTCCTGGTGAACTACTTCGAGTCGCCCGAGATTGCTGGGTTCTCGGCCAAGACCGCGGCCGGTTTTGTTTCGTTCTACTGGGGCGGAGCCATGGTTGGACGTTTTCTTGGCGCCGGACTTTTGCGGCGGTTTAGGCCCGGGAACCTGCTCGCCATATGCGCCACCTTCACAACGGCGCTGGTCACGTCTTCCATGCTGTTGAGCGGACACACCGCGATGTGGGCCATCCTTGTCGTCGGCCTCTTCAATTCAATTATGTTCCCAACGATTTTTAGCCTGGGCGTTGCAGAACTCGGTCCGTTGACAGGAAATGGGTCTGGCATCCTGAACATGGCCATTGTGGGTGGCGCAATTTTGCCGGTGATCCAGGGAGTCATTGCCGATCGTGTTGGCGTTCACCACGCGTTCGTCCTGCCCGTGCTCTGCTACTTATACATCTTGTACTACGGGCTTAGCGGATCAAAGCCAAACAGCGAACGCTACGCAGCAGCTTGATAGCCAGCGTTCGGAGGACTGGAAATGCTTATTGCGGGAGACATCGGCGGCACGAAGACTGACTTGGCGATCTATTCGAAGGAATCCGGACCCCATGCGCCGTTGGCTCAGGCTGAGGTTCACAGCGCCGACTATCCCAGCTTGCAGGCTATGGTGACCGAATTCCTTTCCCGGGCCGAACTGTCCGTCGAGGCGGCAGCTTTTGACGTTGCCGGCCCGGTGATTGATGGTCGTGTGAAAACGACCAACCTGCCTTGGGTCATGGATGAAGGCTCGCTCAAGACACAGCTGAAGCTGAGTTCCGTTCACCTGATGAACGATCTTGAGGCAGTTGCCAGAGCGGTGCCCGTCTTACGGGCGACCGACCTGATCACGCTCAATCAAGGCGTTCCCGTGGCAAAAGGAGCGATTGCGATCATCGCGCCGGGAACTGGATTGGGCGAATCATTTCTCACCTGGGATGGTTCGCAGTATTCTGCCCACAGTTCTGAGGGCGGTCATTCCGATTTCGCGCCGACGGATCAGCGGCAGCTTCGCTTGCTTGACTATCTCTGGCGGCGATTCGATCATGTCGGAGTCGAGCGTGTCTGCTCGGGAATCGGTCTCCCCAATATTTACGAATATTTTCGCGACGAGGAGAAAATTCCGGAGAAACCCGAGGTCGCCAAAATCATCTCATCTTCTAAGGATCGCACGAAGGCGATCGTAGAAGCGGCGCTGGACCAGCACAATCCAAGCGAATTGTGCCAGGCAACGGTCGAGATGCTGGTTTCGATCCTGGCAGGCGAGGCAGGAAATCTTGCGCTGAAGGTTCTCGCCACAGGCGGGATTTATCTGGCTGGCGGCGTGGCTCAACATTTGTTGACGGTGTTGCGGCAGCCTCGATTTATGGACGCTTTCACGAGAAAAGGCCGCTTTAAAGATCTGATGCAGCGCATTCCAGTTCATGTCATCACGGCACGCGCTGCGTTGATCGGAGCCGCGAGCTATGGGCTTGCGAGCCTGAAAAACCAGAACGGTAATCCATGAGTGAAAACTTTCCTGTCGTATATTTGGCCCGGCATGGGGAAACCGCCTGGACAGTTAGCGGTCAGCACACCGGCCTCACCGACCTGCCACTCACCGACCGCGGGGAGAATAATGCGCGACGCCTGGGTGACGTGCTAAGAGGAGTGGCATTCGCAAAAGTATTCACCAGCCCATTGCGGCGCGCCATGCGCACCTGCGAACTGGCCGGATTCCAATCGGTCGCCGAAGTTGACCGTGACCTGGTCGAATGGGACTACGGTCAATATGAAGGCCGCCTCACCCGCGACATTGTTCAAGAGCGTCCGGACTGGAAGTTGTTCCGCGACGGCTGCCCCGGTGGCGAATCGCCAGAGCAAGTCGCAACGCGGGCTGATCGTGTAATACGCCGCGTGCAGGCGGTGACGGGCAATGTTCTGCTCTTTTCCAGCGGGCATTTTCTGCGAGTACTGGCCGCGCGCTGGATCAGAATCGAACCCGTCAACGGCCAAGCTCTGATGTTAAGTACAGCAAGCCTAAGCGCGCTCAGCTACGAAAACGGCCTCTCGCAGCCGGCAATCCGTTTCTGGAACGACACTCATCACGTGCTCACGACAAGCGAACAAAAGCGATTAGCGCCTGGCGAAGGCTCGATCGCCACTCAGGAGGTAACACATTGAAAGCGACACAATTGCTGCACAATGAGGGCCAGAGTTTGTGGCTCGACAACATTACCCGCGACCTGCTCGATAGCGGCACCCTCAAACACTACATCGACGACTTTTCGGTGACAGGACTCACCTCGAACCCGACAATATTCGACCACGCAATCAAGAATAGCCCGACGTATGATTCCGAGATCGTTGAGAAGTTGGCGGAGGGGAAATCGGGCGAGGGACTTTTCTTCGAGCTGGCGCTGGAAGACGTTACCCGCGCTGCCGATCTGTTTCGGCCAATTCATGAAAAGACCAACGGAGTGGATGGATGGGTCTCGCTGGAAGTGTCGCCAACTCTTGCCTATGACACCGCCAGCACGCTCGCTGCGGCCAAAGAATTATTTGCCAGGGCGGGCCGTCCCAATCTATTCATCAAAATCCCCGGCACCCCGCAAGGTCTTCCCGCGATCGAGGAAGCCATCTTTGCCGGCATACCGATCAACGTCACCCTCTTGTTCTCGCGCGAACAATACGTTGCCGCGGCGGATGCATACCTGCGGGGAATCGAACGCCGCATCGATGCCGGCCTCAATCCTCAGGTTGGATCCGTGGCGTCGGTCTTTATCAGTCGCTGGGATGTGGCTGTTGCCAGCCGGTTTCCTGGCGCGCTTCGTGACCAGCTCGGCATCGCGATCGCTGAGCGCACATACAAGGCAGCCAGCGCTCTGCTCAGCTCCCCGCGTTGGCAGCGTGTTTATAACCTCGGCGGCCGTCCGCAGCGTCTGTTGTGGGCAAGCACCGGAAACAAAGACCCCAAAGCTTCCGACATCCTTTACGTCAAGGCCCTGGCCGCACCTTTCACGGTGAACACCATGCCTGAGGCGACTTTGAAGGCCCTGGCTACTTATACTGAATTAGGCGGGTTGCTGCCAGTTGACGGCGGAAATTGCGAGGAAGTGCTGGCCGAGTTTGGCGAGGCAGGCATCGACGTCAACGCTCTGGGGGCGCAGTTGCAGACCGAAGGGGCCGAGTCCTTTGTGAAGTCCTGGAATGAGTTGATGGACGTGATTTCCTCGAAGGGCGCCTCCCTAAACAAAAGCCGCACCCTAAAGGCAGTTAGTTAGATCAAACAAACGGGCGTCGAGAGCAAACGCGCCAACACAAAGGAGCATGCACATGGCAGCACAGGTCGTACCGCTGACAAAGCGCCCGAAAGCCAGACAGACAGCGTGGAGCGCGCTGGCATCACATTACAAAACGGTTTCAAAGCTGCATCTGCGCGAGCTTTTTGCAGGGGATTCGAAGCGGGGTGAGCGTTTGGCGCTTGCGGCTGCTGGCCTTTATCTGGATTACTCCAAGAACCGCGTCACCGATGAAACCCTCCGGTTGCTTGTTCAACTGGCGGAAGAGTCTGGCCTGCGCAAACGAATCGATGCCATGTTCCAGGGGGAAAAAATCAACGTCACCGAGAAGCGCGCGGTCTTGCACGTTGCCCTGCGTGCGCCGCGAGACGCATCCATTCTCGTTGACGGCAAGAACGTTGTGCCTGAGGTCCATGCCGTACTCGACCGGATGGCCGATTTTTGCAATCGCGTGCGCAGTGGTGAATGGAAGGGACACACCGGCAAACGCATTCGCAATGTAATCAACATCGGCATCGGCGGTTCCGACCTGGGTCCGGTCATGGCCTACGAAGCGCTAAAGCACTACAGCGATCGAAACATGACGTTCCGCTTCGTATCGAATGTTGATGGCACCGATTTCGCGGAGGCTGTCCGTGACCTCGACCCGTCGGAAACGCTTTTCATCATCTCTTCCAAAACCTTCACCACCCTCGAGACGATGACCAATGCTCACACGGCTCGAGATTGGTCTCTCGCAGGACTCGGAGGCGACGAAAAGTCGGTGGCGAAACATTTCGTCGCGGTCTCGACGAATGCGGCCGAAGTTACCAAGTTCGGGATCGATACTGCCAACATGTTCGGGTTCTGGGACTGGGTTGGCGGGCGCTACTCGATGGACTCCGCCATCGGCCTGTCGACCATGATCGCCATTGGCCCGGAAAATTTTCAGGCCATGTTGCATGGCTTTCACCAGATGGACGAACACTTTCGCACTGCACCCTTCCAGCAGAACCTGCCGGTGCTGATGGGTCTTCTGGCGATCTGGTACAACGATTTCTTCGGGGCGCAGACGGTCGCGGTCCTGCCCTACGAGCAATATCTGAAACGTTTCCCCGCTTACCTGCAGCAGTTGACGATGGAAAGCAACGGCAAGCATGTCACGCTTGACGGGAAAAAGGTTGCGCGCGACACCGGCCCGATTTATTGGGGCGAGCCGGGGACCAACGGCCAACACTCTTTCTACCAACTCATTCACCAGGGAACACGATTAATTCCCTGCGACTTTATCGCTTTTTCGAAACCGCTGAATCCACTGGGACGCCATCACGACATGCTGATCGCCAACGTTTGCGCACAAACCGAGGCGCTGGCCTTCGGCAAGACGCCGGAGCAGGTTGAGGCCGAAGGCACTCCGAAGTGGCTGGTTCCGCACCGGGTGTTCGAGGGCAACCGCCCGTCGAATACGATCCTGGCTGACAAACTCACGCCAGAAATTCTGGGCAAGCTGGTAGCGCTGTACGAACACTCCGTGTTTACCCAGGGCGCACTCTGGAACATCGATTCATTCGATCAATGGGGCGTCGAACTGGGAAAAGTTCTCGCGCAACGCATCATCCCTGAACTGGAGGACAAAACCGAGCCGCCGCTTGCGCACGACAGTTCCACCAACAACCTGATCAGGTATTACCGGAAATCGAAGCAGTCCTAAAGGAGATTACAGATGCAACTCGGCATGATCGGTCTGGGACGGATGGGCGCCAACATGGTGCGGCGACTCATCCATAAGGGTCACAGCTGTGTGGTGTTCGACAGGTCGCCGCAGGCAGTCAGCGACTTAGTCACGGATAAGGCGACGGGCACGTCGTCGCTGGCCGCATTGGTGAAACAGCTCGCCAAGCCGCGCGCACTCTGGCTCATGGTGCCGGCCGCGTTTGTGGATGAAACCATCGCTGAACTCGTGCCTCACCTCGAACCGGGAGACATCCTGATCGACGGCGGAAACTCTTATTACATCGACGATATCCGGCGTGCGAAGGAACTCGCGGCGAAGCAGATCCACTACGTGGACGTGGGCACGAGCGGTGGCGTGTGGGGTCTGGAGCGGGGTTATTGCATGATGATTGGCGGGGAAAACGAAGTCGTCAAGCATCTCGATCCGATTTTCAACGCGCTCGCGCCTGGGATCGGCGACATTCCGCGCACTGTTGGCAGAGAAGGCATCGACGGCACAGCCGAGCAAGGCTACCTGCATTGCGGGCCCAATGGCGCCGGCCACTTCGTCAAGATGGTGCATAACGGCATCGAGTACGGGGTGATGGCGGCATACGCCGAGGGGTTGAGCATCCTGGGTTCGGCCAACGTAGGCAAGCGGACGGGCGGCACGGCGGATGCTGAGACGACGCCACTGCGTGATCCCGAGCACTATCAGTTTGACCTGAATCTCCGCGACATTTCCGAAGTATGGCGTCGCGGCAGCGTGATCGCTTCGTGGTTGCTGGATCTGACCGCCAATTCGTTGGTGCAGGATCCAAGTCTATCCAAGTTTGCTGGCCGCGTTTCTGATTCCGGCGAAGGACGCTGGACCATCAAAGCTGCGATTGACGAGGCGGTGCCAGCGCCGGTCCTCACCTGCGCCCTTTACGAGCGATTCAGTTCGAGGGGAGAAGCGGACTTTGCCGACAAACTATTGTCCGCGATGCGTTTTCAATTTGGCGGACACCTGGAAAAAACCGACGGCACAACCAAAGCCGCTTGAGGAGATCATTGTGACGAATTCTGATGCGTTGGTTTTCTTTGGGGCAACCGGCGATCTTGCATACAAGAAGATCTTCCCGGCGCTGCAGGCGATGGTCAAACGCGGCCACCTGAATGTCCCGGTCATCGGCGTTGCCAAGGCTGGCTGGGGCCTGGCACAGTTCAAGGCCCGCGCTCTCGACAGCCTTGAAAAGCACGGTGGAGTCGATCAAGCGGCCTTCGAGAAACTCTCCGGTCTGCTCCGCTACGTTGATGGAGACTATGAGGATCCGGCAACGTTCGCGGCGCTCGGCAAGGAGATGGGAACGGCTCAACGGCCGGCGCATTATTTGGCGGTCCCTCCTGCCATGTTCGAAACCGTCGTGCAGCATTTGCCCAGCGTTCCCGAAGCTCGGATCATCATCGAGAAGCCCTTCGGTCACGACTTGGAATCGGCGCGGCATCTCAATCAAGTCCTTCTGCGGCATTTCGATGAAACCGCAATTTTCCGGATCGACCATTACCTGGGCAAGCGGCCGGTGCAGAACATGGTGGTTTTCCGCTTCGCTAACGCGTTCATGGAAGCGTTCTGGAACCGAAATTATGTGGAGAGCGTGCAAATCACAATGGCCGAAGATTTTGGTGTTCAGGGCCGAGGCGGTTTCTACGATCAAACCGGCACCATCCGCGACGTGGTCCAGAATCACTTGTTTCAGGTGCTTTGCAATCTGGCGATGGAACCTCCCGTAGGAATGGACAGCGAATCCATTCGCGACGAGAAGGCGAAAGTACTGAAAGCAATTCCGGCGGTGGATGAAAAAAACCTCGTCCGTGGACAGTTTCGCGGGTATCTCGACGAAAAAGGAGTCGCGCCGGATTCGAAAGTCGAGACCTTCGCGGCGCTCCAACTCGAAGTCAATTCGTGGCGCTGGCAAGGCGTACCGTTTTACATTCGCGCCGGGAAATCTTTGCCCGTAACCTGCACGGAAGTGGTCTGCAGGTTGCGGAAGCCGCCCACTGAGATCCCGGCAGAGGTTTTGCACTCAAACTACTTGCGCTTCCGGATCAGCCCAGACGTCTCAATTGCCATGGGCATGACGGTGATGGGTCCGGGCGAGAAGTTAGTCGGTCAGCCCGCAGAGATGATTGCCACCAAGCCGCCCGACGCCGTGGAGATGGATGCGTATGAACGTGTACTGGGAGATGCCATGGCCGGAGACGCTACCCTGTTTGCGCGCGAAGATTATGTAGAACAGGCTTGGCGAATTGTCGATCCGGTATTGAAAAAGGTAACGCCCGTCTATCCGTATGACCCAGGCACTTGGGGACCGCATGAAGTCGAGCGAGTAACCCCGCCAGGAGGCTGGCAGAACCCGATTGTGGGACACGAACTTTCAGCTGTTTCGGGTCGTGCTGCTTGATACGGGAAGGCAGCCAACAAGTTTAAAGCTGCGGACAATGAAGGTTCTCGCACAAGAGGTGAATCTGGCGTGAATACCCAAGTCTTTGCCGACGATGAATCGACCGCGCGAGCGGCTGCAAAGTGCATAGCCCTTGAAGCAATTGCTGCCATCGCGGCCCGCGGTAAGTTCGTGATGGCGGTGAGCGGCGGTCGTACCCCGTGGATCATGCTGCGGGCGCTAGCTAACGAATCGCTTCCCTGGGAACACATGCATGTGGTGCAAGTGGACGAGCGTGTGGCGCCGATCGGACATGCCGACAGAAATCTCACGCATCTTCAGGAAAGCTTGCTTCAGCACTCGCCCATTCCTCCCGCGCAAATTTATGCTATGGCCGTGGAATCGCCGGACCTCGAAACCGCCGCTGCACAGTATGCCTCGACCCTGAGCGGCATCGCCGGTTCGCCGCCGGTCTTGGACTTAGTCCACCTCGGACTTGGGCCGGACGGGCACACTGCTTCTTTGGTGCCCGGAGACCCCGTGCTCAACGTCACTGACCGGGATGTAGCTCTGACCGGCGTTTACCAGGAAAGACGGCGAATGACGTTGACCTATCCCATCATCAATCGTGCCCGGCGCATTCTCTGGCTGGTGACCGGCAGTGAGAAAGTTGGTCCGCTAGCACGCCTGCTAAAGAGCGATGCTTCGATTCCCGCCGGACGGATTGGACAGGATCGAGCCCTGCTGTTCGCTGATCGTGCGGCAGCGCCCGATTTGGCAGCCCATGATTTGGCAGTCCATGGAATGAAGAAAACCGGGTAAATCCTCGCTGATAACAGCCTTGAAATTTATTCGGCAAGGTGCGACCGGTTCGGCAATCAGGTTCTGACTGGCGAGCTTCGCAACAGGGCTTCAAAAGCGCCTGGCCCGAGAAGCTCAAGAGACTTCACGACCACATCGGCGGGCAGGCCAATACCATCGTGACTTACTCCGATGCTGCGCATTCCCGCGCGGCGAGCCCCTTCGATGCCGAAGACGGCATCTTCTACAACGATGCATTTTTCCGGAGACGCGCCAACCCTGGAGGCGGCAATCAGATACACTTCCGGATCCGGTTTGCCCCTGTGTACGTCTTCGGCAGACACCAGTGCCTGGAGAAAGTGAGAGGCGTTGAGGGCTTCAAGGACGATCTCGATGTTCGCGCGCGGCGCCGCTGAAGCGATGGCTTGCCGCCATCCCTGCTCCTGCAGCCGGCGCAACCAATTTGTGACGCCGGGAAGTGGCGTCATGCCTTCGCTGCGCACCAGTTGACGATAGAGTTCCTCTTTGGAGTTCGAGATTTTCTCGACGCGCTCGGGAGTTGCCGCCGTCCCCAGCCATCTGGGGACAATGGAATCGTTTCGCTGTCCAAACGAGGAAAGAAACTGCTCTCGAGTGATCGCAATGCCCTCATTCGCCATGGCGTTCCGCCATGCGATCCAGTGGAATTGCTCCGAGTCGATCAGCGTTCCATCCATATCCCAAAGGACTGCGCGAACCTCGCTCATCTGCAAACCTTCTATTGGAGTGATCCTGATCCCACTCTAAACTAAAACGACATAAAGGCCCGCACCGTCGCCGAAAGGATATTCTTCGAGTAGTAGAAAACAATCGCCGCGGTGACACTGTGCCGCAGAACCTGACCAATAACGCTCCGGGGCCACACCAGACCAAACCGGCCTATGGATCGCGGTTTTGCTGCACAAGTTTCTTCCCGAAATTTTTCATTTGTACTGACCAGGGCCGCTCCAGGCCTCGTTGGCAACGCGCCGGTAATTGGCGCGCCAAGCTCAATGTCCGCTGCTGCCTGCTCGCGAGAGTCATAGCCCAGCGCGACAATGCTGGGCCCCGCGATAATCGCGCGCAGGGTTTTCTCGTCGAAATATTCGATCACCAGCCGTTCGGGACGAGGTTGCGTACGAACCGCAATTACCGCATATTGCCAGGTTGAGGGTTCGACGAACTCGCTCATGACATCTCCTCGGTCCAGGAGACGCGCTCTCGCGACGCTCCCCCGTGGTTGTCATGCACGCGATGGGCCAACTTGGAGGTTGTGTGGAGCTGATCCTTGCGAAACCGACGTCGTGTCAGGGCGAGGAGATTTCCCTGGTGCTTGCCTGAAGACTCCTCACAGGCGGCGACTGTTACTGAGGACAGACTCTGAACATTGACGGGAAGTGGACAGTTTCGCCAGAAAAAGCGCGCTAAGCCGCAACCCTCGCTGCGGGTGCGGGCCTGAGCTTCGCGGCCATTCTCACCAGGTCGGCAAGAGAATTGGCCTGCATTTTTTGCATCACCTTGCCGCGGTGTGCCTTCACCGTGATTTCGCTGATACCGAGTTCCCCACCAATCTGTTTATTCAACAGGCCGGAGACCACCAGCGCCATCACCTGCTGCTCGCGACGCGACAATGACGCGCACCGGTCCCGGAGCGATCTCATCTCCGCCTCGTAACTCATAGCAATGCGGCTGCGTTCGAGTGCCGAGCGGATGCCGCGCACCAGCACGTCATCACTGAATGGTTTGGTCAAAAATTCGACAGCCCCTGCCTTCATGGCCTGCACCGTGATAGGTATATCGCCGTAGCCCGTGATGAAGATGACGGGCATGTCGCTCCGTTCGACAGCGACACGCTTCTGCAGTTCGAGACCATTGAGTCCTGGAAGAGAAAAGTCCAGTATCAAGCAGCTTGGAGCTTGGGCCCGCGGGCGGGCGAGGAATTCTTGCGCTGACCGGAAGGTCTCTACCTGCCACCCTTCACAGCGGATCAGCAATTCCAGCGATTCGCGGACGGAAGTGTCATCGTCGACAACGAAGACTATAGGTGTGACGTTCGACATGGGTTCCCCTTTCCTGGTTAAGTGCATGGGTTAGACTTTACCGCTCAATGGCCGTGGCGACTCTTGCGGCAGAAAGAACCGCGTAAACTAAGTGCGTCCTCGCTCTCAGGCGGCAGTCGATATCCTCATCGCTATGAGTCCATATAAGTCCATCATCGAGGGATCTGTGTGCCGTCGTCATTACTGCGCCGTAAAGCTGAAAGAATCGTTTGGAGAAACTGCTCGTCTCCAAAGGGCTTGCCTAGAAAACCAGCGGCTCCCGCTTGCATCGCCCGCTGACGGGAGTCCCCGCTGTCGTAAGCGGTAATAAAGATAATAGGAATACCGTAGCCTGCCGCAGCAAGGTAACTTTGGAGCTGCAAGCCATCCATGCCGGGCATCTGCACGTCTACGATGAGACATGAGGTATCGTGTAACCGGCCCGACCTCAGTAAAGTTTCAGCCGATTCAAAGGCTGCTGCTCGAAAACCAAAAGACTCGATGAGCAGCGTAGTGGTCCTGCGAACCGACTCATCGTCGTCGACTACCGAAATCAGATTCTCTGCCACTCTGCACGCCCCATATCTCGAATCTATTCCGAGGACGGGAACGAATCTATTCTGCGTTGGTAGATATAGCTCCTAAAAAGGACGACGCCGGTAAGCTTTCGCTTACGAGGCCTTTTCGGAGGGACCTTGGAGCTTTTCCACCATTCGTACCAGGTCGACGAGTGATTCCGCTTGCATCTTCTTCATGGCGCGGCTGCGCTGGACTTTCACCGTACTTTCCGCAGTTCCCAGTTGAGCCGCAATCTGTTTATTGAGCATGCCCGAGACCAGCATGGCGATCACCTGTTGCTCGCGAGCGGTTAGCGAGTCAAAGCGCCGTTGCAGGCCGGCTATTTCTTTGTCCTGTTCACGCCTCCGACGATCTCGCTCCAGGGCAAGGCGAATAGCATCCAGCAAATCCTGATCGCGGACGGGCTTGGTGAGGAATTCGACCGCACCCGCCTTCATGGCGCGAACACTCATTGGAATGTCACCGTGGCCGGTTAGAAAGACGATCGGAATACGAATCTTTCTCGCTGCCAGCTCGCGCTGAAAATCGAGCCCGCTCAATCCGGGTAGTCTGACGTCCAGCACCAGACAACTGGGCACATCCGGCGGTTTCTTATGCAGGAAGCTATCCGCCGAGTCAAAGCTCTCAGCCTGTAGCCCCACGGTGCTTAAGAGGAACTTGAGCGACGAGCGTACCGACGGGTCGTCATCGACGACGAAGACCACCGGAGCACCAGTCATGCGGCTCTCCTCCCTGCTTCCGGCAGAGTGAAGTAAAAAACAGCACCATGAGGAACGTTGGGCTCAGCCCAAAGCCGGCCTCCATGACTTTCCACCAGGGAGCGGCTGATGGACAAACCCAGTCCCATGCCATTCGCTTTGGTGGTAAAGAAGGGAGTGAAGAGGCGATGTGCTTCCGAGCTAAGGCCAGCGCCGGAGTCGCGTACCGCAACCAGTACGTCCCCAGACTTGTCGACCCGGGACTGCATGCACAGGGAACGCGGTCGATTTGTGACCGCAGCCATAGCTTCGATGCCATTCATGATCAAGTTCAGCAGGACCTGCTGCATCTGAACCCGATCCGCCAACACCAGCGGCAGAGCTTTCGTCAATTCGGGTTCAAGCAAAACTTGATTCTCCTGAAGCTCACGGTCCGCTAGAGTTAGCACTTCTTGAATCACGCCGTTTATGTCCAGCTTGCTCTTTTCGGCAGGTTCCTTCTTTATGAATCCGCGGATTCGAGCAACCACGGCGCTCGCCCGATTGCCGTCAGCCACGATTTCCTCGAGAGCCCGGCGCAGAACCTCAGGTTGAAGTTTGCCGGCGGCGAGAAGTCTCAGGCACGCGTTGCTGTTATTGGTTACAGCGGTAAGCGGCTGATTGACTTCGTGGGCGATAGACGCCGCCAGTTCGCCCATAGTTGTCAGCCGCGAAACCCGGGCGAGCTCCGTTTGCGTCACCTGCAGAGTGCGTTCGCTGGCCCGAAGTTTATCCTCAGCCAGCTTTCTCTCGCTGATATCGCGGATGAAGCCCGTGAACATCCGATGCCCATTGTTGGTCAGTTCACCGAATGACACTTCTATCGGAAACTCGCGCCCGTCCTTGTGCAGGCCGGTGAGTTCGGTCCCTTGCCAATTGATGTGCCGCTCGCCGCTGGCGATGTACCTTCCGAACCCCTTCTCGTGCAACTTCCGCAGGTACTCGGGCATGAGTACAGTCAGAGGTATCCCAATCAGCTCCGTTGGGTCATAGCCAAAGATGCTCTGGGTAGCGGGATTGGCAAACCGAATCGTGCCCTTCTCGTCCATGCTGATCACTGCATCGCTGGCGGTTTCGACCACGACGCGATACTTCTCTTCGCTGTAGCGCAGGGCGGATTCCTCGCGCTTGCGGTCGGTAATGTCGGTCACCACGCCGCCGATGGCGTAGATTTCGCCTTCCCCGTTGAACAAGGGAAACTTCTGGACAATCCTGGTGTGCAGGCCGTCCTCGTAGAGCACCGCGTCTTCGAATTTCATCAGCAGGCCGGTCTGTAACACCTGTCGATCCACGGACTGAAAGGCAGCGGCCTGCTCTGCAGAAAATAGCTCATCGTCAGTCTTACCTTCGATTTCGCCGGAGATGTGAAAGGCTTTCTTGAACTGCTTGTTGGCGTAGAGGTACCGGCTCTCGCGATCTTTCACAAAAATCAGATTTGGGCTGTTTTCAAAAAACGCATGGAACAGTCCCTCGCCCTGTTGTAGCTTGGCCTCGGCTTGTTTCTGTTCATTCATTAGCGAACCCGTCAGCATCCTCTGGATTCGTAACTGCAAAACTGCCGTGATTTTGGCCCGAGCGATTCGAACCTTGGAAGAAGCTTCCAACAGATGATCGACGCACTAAACATCAGCGCGAAGATCCTTCGTAAACGAAGCAAGACAGGCAGCGAGGATGTTCCGCGCAAGGATGCAGATCTTGTAGGGCGAGTCCAATGATACTGCCTACAGCCAGCACCGTTTGTCAAGGCCGCAGAGACGAACAATAAGCGATCCTACCGCAGATTCTTTGCGAGACCTGACCCACTCTCAGACCTATCAGTCTTTGTCCAGATACTCCTCAGGCACGTCGTCCTCGGGTACCTCGTGAGTGTGAACCTCTCGCTCTTCATCGTCTTCGACGTGCTCGACACCTGCGACGACATCGGCCTCGAATGCGTTTCCTTCCTCGAGCAATTCGCCGACACTTTCCGAATCGGCCGCTTCAGTGCCGCTCAGTCCCTGGAGGTCTCCTGACTGCCCGCCGGAACCGGGCCCTGTCTCCAGTTCGAACGCAGCACTCTCTCGTGGGCTGCTCCGGCGAATTCCCTTTCGCCGCGAGAGCGAGGCGGCAGCGGGTGTTGCTTTGGGGCGGATCGCGGCTTTTTTCTTGGCGGCCGGTTTCTTCGGGGACGCTTTCTTTGACACCGCTTTCTTTGGCACGTCTTTCTTGGACGCGCCTTTTTTTGCCGTTACTTTCTTGCCCGAGGTTGGTTTAGACTTCATCGTTTTCTTGCCTTTTTTCTTGGTAGCCATTCTCGCAGTCTAGCACCTGCAAAACCCATAACCAACCCCCAGCTGTAACGCATCTTCCGTATTCCAGCTCCCTTCCCTGGGCTGCAACGCCGGTGCCATTCTTTCGCCGCCGCGCCGCAGGATTCGGCACCTGAAATGCTATGAAAGAGGCGGTGCTGGCTGACCAGGGTTTCCAGCAATCAAACGCAAAACAAGCCCGGCCAGATCGCTTCGATGACCGGTGGATTTTAGTGACGAGTCAGGAATGTGGCTCGCCGGCCACAACTCTGTCACCACGGTTGGCAGCCAATATTGTTCCCGTGGCGTAGAGTTCTCTTATGGACAAAGCCTATACAGAGCCCAGTATTGACGAATATTTGCGCCAGCGGCTGATGCCGGTCGAAGGCTCCATTCCTCACCTGCCAGGCATTGAGATGTACGGAAATTCCATACCTGCCGGCACCGTGGGTGGCGACCTGTTCGAGTACCTCAATTTTCAGCAGCGCTACGATCTTGATACACGGATTCGGCGCGCTCAAACGCTATCGCAGGAGTTTCTCAAACCGCTGCCCTCCAACGCGCCGCCGCGTAACGCAGTGGACGACCATGTGGAATGGCTGAAATCGAAGCCGAACTACAAGCCAGAGGCCGAAACTCACTACCGGGAAGCAAAAAGCTCGGAGCAGGCACGAGTCGCAGAAGATCTCCAAAAGCTGTACACGATGGCGGGAGTCCTTATAGTCGATGCGCAAGGCCACGGCATTATCTCGGCGAAAATTGCATCCACGGTACACGACACTTTTCATGCCCTGATGCTCTCGGAGCTGGACTGGCATGGCAGAACCACGCCCGAGCTGTTTGAAAGGATCAATCTGCGGCTTGCACAATCGGTCACCGCTCGCAATGCGCTGGGCAGAACGGACAAAGAGAGCGCGAGAGAGATCGCGACCATGCTTTATGGCGAAATTCACCCGCAAGGCTATTTTCGCTTCGTCAATTTCGGACATCCGGCCCCACTCGTATTCTCAGCGGAATATCGCAAGTTCATGCCCATCCCCCGGGATCACATGGTCCAATTCCTTCCGCTGGGGCTGCAGATCCCAGACGATGATCCCGACCGCAATCGATATTTGTCGATGGAGCCTCGGAACCGGAGGTTGAACTCTTCCGATGTCGCCGAGCTCACGCTGATGAGTCCGGGGGATATCCTGTTTCTTTATACGGACGGTGTCTATGACGGCTATGACGAGCAAGAACAGAAGCAACTCGAAGAGGTCGTCCGCGAGCACTACCGGCAGCCCGCGAAAGACCTCTGCAATGCGCTGCTGGATTATGCGCTGAGGCAAGATGAGGTTCGCAGACAAAATGGCGATTCAGATCTCATCGACGACAAGACGGTTTTCATTATCAAGAGAACATAGCCGCCTGCGAAGCTGGCGGGGCGCGGACCACGGCAAGTTGCTACCCGTGTGCGGCAAGTACGAATTACAATACGGCCCAAGTAACAAGTGGGCGGAACATCGCGCCGCTGGCGGGCAAAATGCCAAAGACTTGCCGGGGGAAGCCTAGAACGAACAAGGCTGGCGGCCATCGACTGCGCGAAAGATGCGTTCGCTTATTACTGCTTATGATGTTTCTCGACGGCGGGAGGGTACCCGCGAGGGAGGAGATGTCCGTTCTGCAATGGCCTCGGACTGACTACGTCGACAAAAAGAAGTCACGCATCGCCCCGCTCTTGCTCCTTGCAATCTTCTTCGTCTCTTCCGTCGGTTGGATGACTGCCCTTAACCCGGCCCACCGAATCTCGCAGTATGGGCATACTTCGTGGAAAATTCAGGACGGGTATTTCGGTGGCCAGGCAGTCTCGATTACACAGACGACAGATGGGTATCTCTGGATAGGAACTCCCGCCGGACTTTTTAAATTCGACGGCGTGCAGTTCGTTCCCTGGACCTCGCTGGCTGGGGAACAGTTGCCATCCAACGAGGTCCCTTTTCTGCTCGGCGCAAAGGACGGTAGCCTATGGATCGCAACGAGTTCTGGTTTGCTCCAATGGGCAAACCAGCGTTCGATCAGGTATCTCAGTGGAAAAGTCATAAACTTCATTATTCAGGACGAAAAGGGTCAAATCTGGGTTACGGCAAACGCGCCCGGCGATTCCTCGCACCCGATTTGCCGAATTGCCAATACCGAGGTTCGTTGTTACGGTTACGGAATCGAGGGAACACTTCGGGCCCCGGTGCCTCTCGCAGAAGACGCTTCGGGCGATTTCTGGGTAGGGCACGATACGGCAGTTGTCCGGTGGAGACCGGGATCGGTCAAAGTTTACCGGCCTGCGGCGTTGCAATCCCATCAAGGGATTGGCGGCGTGGAGGCCCTGGCAGCCGCCGCCGATGGCTCGGTCTGGGTTGGAGTGATCGCCTCCGGCCACGGAGGAGGACTGCAACACATCGTAGACGGCGCTTTGAAGCCGTTTGCCGTTCCAGCACTAAACGGCGAAACCCTGGAGGTCGGGGCACTTTTGATCGATCGCCAGGGCAATCTCTGGGTCGGTTCAAACAATAACGGCGTCTATAGAATCCACGGTAGTGATGTCGATCATTTCGGCAGCGTGGACGGCTTGTCCGGCGACTCCGTGAACCAATTGTTCGAGGATCGAGAGGGCAACCTCTGGGTCGCCACATCGAAGGGCATCGATATGTCCCGCGACCTTCGCGTGATCACCACCACCAAGAGTGAAGGGCTAAGCGAAGACAACGCCGAATCGGTTCTTGCCGCGCGGGACGGCACCGTCTGGATCGGATCGGAACATCTGCAGGCTCTTGGCCGGGACGGCGTATTTTCTGAGTTCGGAAAAGGTCTGCCGAGGAATCAAGTCACATCCCTCCTCGAAGATCACGCCGGTCGATTATGGGTCGGAATGGATAACACCTTATGGATCCATGAAGGAGGGAAGAAAAACGGAACCTTCCGTCAGATCAGGAAGCAGGATGGCAGTGCGGTCGGGACGGTCATGGGGCTGACTGAAGACCCTGATCATAACATCTGGGTCGAGACCCAAGGGCCACCCGCGACGCTCATCCGCATTCAGGATCTAAGAGTTCGGGAAGAATTCCCGGAACCGCCGTTACCATTCGCGCGCAAGCTGGCGCCCGATCCGCAAAGCGGGATCTGGATGGGTCTGTTGAACGGCAATCTGGCGCGCTTTCGATCCGGCAAGGCAGAGATTTTCACCTTTGCCAACCATCCGAACACACGAGTCAAGGCGCTTTTTGCGGCGTCTGATGGATCGATACTAGGAGCGACCGAATTCGGAGTAGTCGGATGGAAGAACGGAAAGCAACAGATCCTCACCGTCCGCAACGGCCTGCCTTGCAGCGACATCAACTCCGTCATTTCCGACGATCAGGGCGACCTTTGGCTTTACGCGGCCTGCGGCCTGATCGAGATTCCAAAGGATGAAGTGCAGCGGTGGTGGGGAGAGCCTGAAGGCAAGCTGAGGGCGAGAGTCTTTGATGCGTTGGACGGCGTCCAGTCGGGGGTAAGTCACTTTAATTCGAGTTCCAAAGGGCCTGACGGACGATTGTGGTTTGCCAACGCCAGCATCGTGCAAACGGTCGATCCGGCACACATGACGGGGAACGCTGTGCCGCCGCCGGTGCATATCAATGGCATCGTTGCGGATCGAAAGAGCTACCCACCGCAGGCAGCGGTTAAGCTGCCTGCGCTCACTCGCGACCTTGAGGTGGACTACACCGCAACAAGCTTCGCTGCCCCGAAAAAAGTCCTGTTTCGCTACATGCTCGAGGGCCACGACGCAGGCTGGCAGGAACCCGGAACACGACGCCAGGCCTTTTATAATGATCTGCGTCCAGGCCGCTACCGCTTCCATGTGATTGCCTCCAACAACGACGGCGTTTGGAACGAGGCTGGCGCATTCCTGGATCTGTCCATCGCTCCGGCTTACTATCAGACTACTTGGTTCCGCCTCTTGTGCGGGGCTGCATTTCTATTAGTGCTGTGGTTCATCTATCAATTCCGCCTTCGGCAATTACAACGTCAGTTCAACATTGGACTGGAAGCGCGGGTGAATGAGCGCACGCGCATAGCGCGCGAATTGCACGATACCCTGCTGCAAACTTTGCACGGACTGATGTTTCAATTTCAAGCAGTTCGCAACCTGATGCCGCGAAGGCCGGATGATGCAATGCGATCTCTAGACGATGCCATCGACGAGACCGAGAAGGCGCTCGCCGAGAGCCGGGATGCCATTCAGGGATTGCGTTCTGAGCCCATTGCCAAGGGTGATCTCGCGGAATTGCTCCGCGCCACGAGTCAGGAACTGGCGACTTCTGGAAGTGGGAACCAGGCCCCCCCGGTGTTCGACTTAATCTTGGAGGGGGAACGCCGCATCCTGTCTCCGGCCACCAAGAACGAGATCTGCCGGATTGCATTCGAAACCTTGAGAAACGCATACCATCACGCCCATGCACACCGGATCGAGGCCGAAATTCAATACGGAGCTCACATGCTTCGCTTGCGGATTCGCGACGATGGACAAGGCATCGACCCGAAGGTCTTACAGGAGGGTGGAAAATCCGGGCATTGGGGATTACGAGGCCTGCGCGAACGCGCCGAGCGAATCGGAGCTAAACTGGATTTTTGGAGTGAGGCCGGGGCGGGCACTGAGGTTCAGTTGGCCGTCCCTGCCGCGGTTGCGTATGAAACCTTGCCGGACAGCGGTACATCAAAAGTATTTCGCAGGGTGAGAAGTCGTGGACAACACTCATAACTTGATTCGGATCCTCACCGTGGACGACCACCCTCTTCTCCGCAAGGGGATTGCGGCGCTGGTGAATGCCGAAGCCGACATGAAGCTGGTGGCGGAAGCTTCCAACGGAGAAGAAGCCCTCGAAGCGTTCCGATCCCACCAGCCAGACGTAGCTTTAATGGACATACAGATGCCCACCGTCGACGGCCTTGAGGCCATCGATCGGATTCGGAAGGAATTTCCCCACGCCCGCATTATCGTTCTGACAACCTATACCGGCGACATCCAGGTGTTGCGCGCCCTGCGCGCGGGGGCCCGCGCCTACATCCTTAAGGGCCACGTCCATAAGGAACTCCTGGAAACGATCCGTGCTGTGCATGCCGGACACAAGCGCATCCCCCCGGACATCGCCGCGGAGTTAGCCGACCATGCCACCGACGACGAGCTGACCGAACGTGAAATCGACGTTCTGCGATTGATTGGCGCAGGCAACGCGAATAAGCAAATCGCCGATCAGCTCTCGATCGGCGAAGCTACCGTCAAGAGCCACGTTACCAATATATTGTCCAAGCTTGGCGCCAGCGATCGATCCCACGCCGTCACCATTGGGCTGAGGCGCGGCATCATCGAACTGGATCATCTCCCCCAAAAGTAGGATCACCGTCTCCGTCTTTGAGGCGTTTCGGTCTCGTCGCAATTCCCTTACGATTTCCTCGGAGGAATTCTTGCAACGACTTTTTTCCACCTTCGCCAACGGTTGGCCAGGGGTCGGCCTTCTGCTCCAACGCTTTCTGACTGCCATCATTCTCGTTCGCTTGGGGATTCTCCAGCTCACAGCGGCATCCGTTCCCGCATCTGCACTTCCCCAAATCATTGGCGCCTGTGCCGGGATAATTTTTCTCCTCGGTCTCTGGACACCTGTGGTCGGAACGTTGATCGCCGGCGTCGAACTGTGGATCGCCTTCACACAACCCGGTGATCCGTGGATGTCGATGATCCTCGCAACTCTCGGCGGATCCGCAGCCATGATCGGGCCAGGTGCATGGTCCGTTGACGCGCGCCTGTTTGGAAGAAAACACATCGGCACGTAGAAACAAAACTCTTTTTCACCCCGCCGAAAGTTGGACCCGTACCACAATCCATGCATTGATCCGCTGAGTCAACCATTTGGGGTTGTGGGTGAAGGCCAGACTAATCCACACTCATCTCACGCGCTAAACCTGAAAAGTCGTTTACAGGGCGCTTGAGGGGTGAGTTATGAATTCAGCCGCAAGTTCAGTGACCCAGTCCGTAAGGCAATTTGAAGTTGACGCTTTCGCCAGACCCACCGCAGTCGGCCATGAATTAACCCTGCCACCCGTGGCGCAGATCGCCCCTGTCGTGTTCGTTGTCGACGATGACGTGTCGGTGCGCGAATCGTTGGAATTGCTGATTCGCTGCGAAGGCTGGCAGCCCCGGACGTTCGCTTCCGCGCTAGAATTCCTCGATTGCCGGCGAACCATCGGTCCAAGCTGCCTGATACTTGACTATTGTCTTCCAGACCTCAACGGCCTTGAACTGCAGAAGCGCGTGGCCATCGAACGTCCCGACATGCCGATCATCTTCATCACGGGCCGCCACGATGTGCCGATGACGGTGCAGGCCATGAAGGCGGGGGCTTTCGAATTCTTGACGAAGCCCTTCCTCGATGACGTTCTTTTAAAGGCTATCCGCGACGGCCTCGACCGTAGCCGCGCGGCCGTTCGTCAGCAGGCGGACATGCAGCAGCTCCGCGAGCGTTACGCATCCCTTTCCTGCCGCGAGCGGCAGGTGATGGCATTGGTGGCTTCTGGCCTGTTGAACAAACAGGTTGGCGGGGAGCTCGGTATCAGCGAGATCACAGTGAAGGCCCATCGCGGAAAAGTAATGCAAAAGATGCAGGCCGATTCCCTTGCCGACCTGGTGAGAATGGCTACCAGGCTCCGCATCCCACACGCTCCTGTCTTTCAAGCATAAGTCGCTCTCAGTCTTGGAAACGGCGCCCGATGATACGAAAGTACCGATTGATACCATCGTCCAATAGATTCCCCTTCGCGCTTCAGGCTTAATTGTCTGAGACGTTGCCATGCTTTCTAAATGCGCCAATCCAGCCTGTTCCACGACGTTTCGCTATCTCAGCGAAGGCAAGCTCTACCTCGTCGACTCCAAAGCAGCCTTGGTCCGGCATAGAGCGCGGGCAGAATCGAAGTATGCAGGCAAATCCTGCATTTATGAATATTGTTGGTTATGCTCCTCGTGCAGTCGAGAAATGACGATTCAAATTGACTACAACTTTCAAATCAGCGTGGTCCGCAAGCGAGCAATACCTCAAGACTCCGATCCAGATATTCAAAGGCCAGGCACAGCGAACAACATCAGTGCTGCTTGACATCGCCCACGCGATCCCCGACCACAACCTGAGCGCGCGCCACCTCTTCGCGCCGAACCCCACAGCAATCGATTTCCAGGGAAACTCGATCTGATCTCGGGATCTACTGATGCTATGGTATCGATCAATACCATCGTCCAATGGACGGTTCGAAACGCTTCTGGCCTAATCGCTAGTGTGACTTGGATCGGGGGCTCTCAGCTCAAGGTCTTCTATGCCAGACAGCAAAACAGCAATCGTGACGGGCGCGGGGCAGGGCATCGGCGCGGCCTTGGTCGAGGGCTTTTTGAACAAGGGTTACAACGTTGTAGCAACCTCGCGCAACGTCACGCAATCGCTCGCTGCCTCAACCCGCCTGGTCCTCGTGGACGGCGATATCGGCAGTCAGGAAACAGCCTCCCGCACTGTTGAAGCCGCCACCACGCGCTTCGGAACGATCGATGTTCTGGTGAACAACGCCGGAATCTTCCGCACCAGGCCTTTTACCGAATTTACCACCGATGACTTCAACGCTCTGGTGTCGACCAACTTGTTGGGATTTCTTTACATCACTCAGTTCACGGTGAAGCAGATGCTGAAACAGAAGTCGGGGAACGTTGTGAACATCTCGGCCGCGCTCGTCGACCAGCCCGTGGCCGGCGAAAATGCCTCGGTTTCGGTGATGACCAAGGGAGGCTTGAACGCGGTGACCCGGAGTCTCGCAATCGAGTACGCGAAAGACGGCATTCGCTTTAATGCCGTCGCCCCCGGTGTCGTGGACTCCCCCATGCACAAAGATGAGCCCAAGGACTTGCTGAGGACGTTCCAGCCCATGGGAAAGATCGTGGCAGTAAAAGATATTGTCGACGCAGTTCTATTTCTGGCGGAAGCGGAGCAAGTCACTGGAGAGATCCTTCGCGTGGACGGTGGCTCCCATGCTGGCAGATGGTAGCGCTGGAGCGCTCCAGAGATCAGCGCACGGATTGAAATAACTCTGAATGTAAGACGACAGGAGTGAGTCATGGAAAACGCAATGTACCGAGAGGTAGCCTCACACACGACATGGCCTAATCCGGCCGAGAGCGGTCTTGATGGAAGAGCCAATCCGATCGTCTTCCCGCTCATAAAACATTCGGGATACGACGGCGGCTTGCGAACGGATGACCCGCCTGAACAGTACATTTCCCTCGACGAAGATGCGATCGAGGAGAACACCTTCGAAGGCATCGTCGGCTGCAACGCGCGACTGAAAGCCGTGCTTGAAGACGTTCAAATTGTTGCGCCCGCCGACTCAACCGCGCTTATCCTCGGTGAGACCGGCACCGGCAAGGAACTGATCGCTCGTGCCATTCACGACCTTAGCCCTCGCCGGAACTATGCGTTCGTCAAGGTGAACTGCGCAGCGATTCCCTCGGGACTTCTGGAGAGCGAATTGTTTGGCCATGAACGCGGCGCGTTCACGGGAGCGATCGCTCAAAAAATCGGCAGATTCGAACTGGCAAACAAAGGCACGCTTTTCCTCGACGAAATTGGCGACATCCCGCTGGAATTGCAGCCAAAACTTCTGCGAGTCCTGCAGGAGCAGGAGTTCGAGCGCCTGGGCAGCACCCGCACGCAACGAGTCGATATCCGGGTGGTGGCAGCGACGAACGCGGATCTGGCCCCGATGGTCGCCGAAAAGAAATTCCGCAGCGATCTTTACTATCGCCTGAACGTTTTCCCGATAGGACTCCCACCTCTACGGGACCGCCGTGATGATATTCCCCGCCTGGTCCGCCACTTCGCTAACAAATACGCCCGGCGTATGGACAAGCATATTGACAAGATCTCCAGGAGAGCGATGGAAGCTCTCTGCCGGCACACCTGGCCGGGCAATATCCGCGAACTGCAGAACCTCATGGAGCGAGCCGTGCTGCTCTCTCCCGGCCCATCGCTGCGAGTGCCGTTGACAGACATTTCTAGTGTCGTCGATCTCAGTACCGCCAGTGACGGCAGCGCTCTGGAGCAAGTGGAGCGGGAGTTGATTCTGCGAGCGCTGCGCGAAAGCAATTGGGTGGTCGGAGGAACTCGCGGAGCGGCGGCCCGGCTTCGCCTGAACCGGACGGGCCTCGCCTACAAGATGAAGAAGTTTGGTATCTCGCGTCCGGCGTAGCGGCCACGTTCCGGCACGCGAACCGGGAGATACCATGAGCGGATGCATTAAAGAAAAATGCGACGCCATCACCACGAGGCATCTCTGCGCCGTCGTCGACGCCGTCAAGAGTTTTTATCGTGAAGCCTGTCCCAAAAACAGCTTCGGCTATTCTTCTATTGCACGGCTTTCCTAGCTCGTCACACAGCGTCCACCGTAAGTTGCAGCGCCATCAGCCGTCACGCCGCACCCTCGAGTTTCCGCCTTCGGAGGCGACGAAGTCCCCGACCAGCACAGCGATCTCGTCGGCAGCCGTGTCCAACGCGAAATGACCGGCGTCAAGAATGTGGACTTGAGCGTTGGGCACGTCCTTGCGGTAGCGTTCGGGCTCGCCAGGGTCAAACGAGAAATCGTATTTCCCCCATATCACGAGCAGGCGTGGCTGTTTCTCGCGCATCCATGCCTGCCATTTCGGATAGCCGTCCACATTGGTTCGATAGTCGTAGAACAGGTCGCTCTGAATCTCGGCCTGCCCGGGCCGGCTGAGAAAATAGAATTCATCAGTCCACAGATCGGGGTCATAACGCTCCACGTTCGGATCGCCTCCTACGTGGCGCGTGCGGGTCGCCGCAAGGGACAGGAGATTTGTACGCAGCGCGTTTTCGTTGGCGGCGCGATCCGCCCAAAATGCCCGCCGCGTCTTCCAATTTGCTCCCAGGCCTTCGTTGTGCGCCACCGCGTCCTGAACCATGAGCCCCTCAATCCGATCGGGATGGGCCAGGGCCATGCGAAATCCTACAGGACCGCCATAGTCCTGCATGTAGAGCGTGTAGCGTGAGAGCCCGAGCGCCTCGGTGAAATGATTCATGATCTCGGCGTAGTGATCGAAGCTATACGCGAATTGTTTCGGGTCGGGCCAATCGCTTTGTCCGAAGCCGGGATAGTCAGGCGCGACCAGGTGATAGCGATCGGAGAGCCGGCGGAGAAGCGGCTCGAACATGCGCGAGGACGACGGAAGTCCGTGCAGCAAAAGAATCGTCGGGGCATCTTTCGGCCCGGCCTCTCTGTAGAAGATGGACAACCCATCGATCTGCGCCGTGCGATAGCGAGTCGGATACTTCATGAGACGTTCCTTTCCGTCGGCGGTGGCCCACATCGGAAAGGCCGCAGGCGTTGCCATAAATCCTCCTGGGGAAGTTAAGGTGCGTAACGGGTAAAGACAAAGTCGCGAGCTTTGACCGGCTCATGGCAGGGGAAGCAGGTTTTGAGCAGCGCCTCGTCGGCGGGCTTGCCGTCTTTGAATTGCGCAAACCCCCAGCCGCCCGTCCCGGCGTACTTTTTTGAGTCCTTGACCATAAACTGAACGTTCGTCGCAGGCCCGGCCACGAAAGACTGGGCACGGCCAAAGACTTTATTGTTTTCCTCAGACGACACGTAATTCCACGCCAGCCGGGCAATGATCGTGCCGTCCGGATACGGAAGCTTCCCTTCCCGGTACGCCGCGATCGCTATGTCGTTGCCCAGAATGGCGCGCAAATCGTTGAGGTTCCCTTCCTCATGGGCGACCGAGATCAGACTCCAGTCGCGGTATCCGTGGGGAATTGTGATTCCGAAGGTCGGGGCGGCATCTCCATCGGCGTGTCCACGCGCGGGGGCCGTGACGGCGACAACACCGGCCGCCGCTGCCATTGCAAGCAGCACGGCAGCGATCCGTTTCATAGCGTTCCTACCTTCGCGGATGGGTGTTGTCAGGCCCCGGCCTCCACTTCAAAAATGACTTCCAGTTCAACTGGAGTGCCCAGCGGAAGGCTTGCGATTCCGTACACCAGACGGCAAGGGTTCTTCTCTTTGCCGAACACGTCTTGCAACAGGTCGGACGCGCCGTCGGCGATCTTCGGCAAGTCGAGTCCATCTCCCGAAGTGGCTACCGAGATGCCCAACCGGACCACCCGCATAACCCTGTCGAGCGATCCCAGATGCTCCCGTGCGACTGCCAGAGCATTGAGCGCCGTGAGACGCGCCGCCCCGTGCCCTGCTTCGGTATCAAGCTCTACGCCCACGCGCCCAATAAACTTAGCCTTACGCCCTTCCGTGGGAAGCATCCCCGTAAGAAAAAGAAGATTGCCGCTCTGCACCGCTTCCGCATAAGTACCAAACGGCTGAGGCGGAGTTGGCAGCGTGACGCCGAGTTCTTTCAATCGCTGTTCGACGCCCGCTGTCCTGCGAACTTCGGAGACCGCTAGTTGACTGCTGGATTGTGCGCTCATTGTCTTTACTCCAAGATCACACCAGAACGATGGACGCGGCACAATTGGACGATGGTATCGGCGATACGTTGGTATCCGTCGATGCGGCCAGCAATGTTCCGGACGAAGTTACGAGCAAACCTCGATGATGCGGTGCGACGACCAGCCGCTCGGCCAATCGGGCTGAGGCGGCGATCGTAACCGCTCGCCAATCGCGGCTGGTCGCCCGAGGCGGGCTGTCCATCAACTCGGACTCGTCCAGCCAGTCCTCGGCTGCGAGCCGGGCCTGATCGGAACCAAACATTTCCTTCACCGAATTCACGAAAGCCGACAGCTCGCTTTCCTCCGCGCGCATCTGGTCGGCATAGGTTGAATTGTCGAACGATTCTTCGGTATTCACGCCGTCTGCCCCTTTTCGCCGCGGGTTCGGCACCCGGCTCCACTCGCTCACGCCGCCGTCGTAACAGATTTGGTCTCGACCCTGGTCGCAACGTTGATGTTGCCCTGCGTGGCTTTCGAATACGGACACTCCCCGTGCGCGCCCTCCACCAGGGCCCGTGCAACTTCAGGTTCGATGCCAGGCAGGCTGACGTTGAGGCGCGCCTGCAGCAGGTAACCCCCGCCGGTTGTGCCCAGGTCCACTTCGGTGTCGATGGCCAGCTCGGCGGGCAACCTGACTTTCATTCGGCCAGCCACCACCTTGAGCGCCGAGAGGAAGCAGGCCGACCAGCCGGTGGCAAATAACTGCTCGGGGTTGGTGCCGCTGCCGGGGGTTCCGGGAAGTGAGAGTTTTACATCCAGCCGGCCATCGGAAGTACGCGATGATCCGCCGTCTCGGCCACCCGTGGTGTGCGCCTTCGCGGTGTAGAGGACCTTTTCGATTGGGGTGATGCTCATGCTGAGTTCTCCTTCGTCACAAGATTGTCCGCCCGAAGATGTGCGATTGGTTTCGGAGCCGAAGCCTACGTCTGATTAAGCCAGAGCTGCGGAGACGTGTCTATTGGACGAACGTATTGATCGAACCCAAAGTATCGATGGACATCTGCCGGAAAGCTGGTGCATCATATTCCCACCGATTTAGCAGGCATCATTCACCGTTTCTCTCTTACCTGTAGAAGATTTCTGAACGACCGTTGCAGGAAATCTATGCGGGAGGACCCCACCATGAAGAAGGTCAAGCCGCCCATCTCCCTCGCCGGCTCCCAGCTTGGCGAAGTACGTCATGTCTGCGCATTTTTCAACAACGACGAGGAAGAGTATCGGGTGTTGCTGCCGTTCATTAAAGACGGGTTCGAGTGTGGCGACAAGGCGGTTCACGTGGTGAGCCCCGATCGGCGTCATGACCATCTGCGGCGCCTGGCGGCAGCCGGAATCGACCACGCGGCGGCCGAGCGCAGCGGACAACTCGAGGTTCGCATCAACACCGAAGCCTACATTCGAGACGGCCGTTTCGATCAGGATCGGATGCTGGCAGCGTTCGAACAAATGGCCAGCGGCAGCGCCAACGGCGGCTTCCCGCTGAGCCGGATTTGCTGCCGCATGGACTGGGTGGTGGGAAATCAATCTTATGTCGACAACGTCGTAGAGTTCGAATCGCGGGTGAATGACATCTGGCGTCGCCACGACGACGCGGTCATCTGCACCTACCACCTTGGCCAATTCGGCGGCGACACCGTGGTTGACATTATGCGGACCCATCCCCTGGTCATCATCGGCGGCCTCCTGCAAAGAAATCCGTTCTTCGTGCCCCCCGAGGAGTTTCTGCCCGAGCTTCGCCAACGCCGGGCCATGCGCACTTCCTCATCCTCCACAGCCGCATAATATGCTTGCTTAGCCATGCCCCCGCAACCCGAACATTCCGCCAGCGAGATCAAGCGCCTGCAGCGCTGCATTAACGATCTGGTCAGCCTGCTCGCTCTTCCTGCCATATGGAGTGGCGGCGATCCATCGCAAGTTCTTCATACCTTGCTCGACGCGCTCACCCGCATGCTGCACCTGGACCTGGTCTCCGTTCAGCTGACAAATCCAGCCGGCCAGGCGCCCATTGAGATCGTCCGCGCAGCCCGATTGCGAGGGCCGATGCCCCTGACGCACGAGATCTGCGAAGCGCTCAGCCCCTCGTTCCAGGGCAACTCACGGAAATGGCCTCCACTGCTTCGTAATCTCATGGGTGAGGCAGACGTTTCGATCGTGCCTCTGCCGCTGGGGTTAGAGGGCGAACTCGGCGTAATCGTCGCCGCGGCAGAGCGCGCCGACTTTCCGCAACAAACCGAGGCGCTTGTTCTGAGTGTAGCCGCGAGTCAGGCTTCCATCGGGCTGCAGGAGGCACGGCTCCGCGGCCAACAAAAGCGTATCGCCGACGAACTCGATCGGCGGGTCGCGCGACGAACCGCCGAACTTGCCGCTGCCAACGCCCAGCTGCAACTTCAGGTTGCCCTGCTGCAACAGCTTCCCGTATCCACCTGGACCCTCAAGTCTGATGGAACCCCAGATTTCGTGAATCAAGTTTGGCTGGAATACTCCGGCCAGACCCTCGACTTCGTCCGCTCGCATCCCGAGGCCTGGATGACCGCGATCCACCCTGAGGATCGCGAAACAGCATCGAGGGCCTTTTGGGAGGGAGTGCGCTCGGGTCAGGGTTTCGCGTTCGAAACCAGGTCTCTGCGCGCTCGGGACGGGATTTATCGCTGGCATCTCAATCAGGCCGTGGCCTTGCGTGATGCGGAAGGAAAAATCCTCAAATTCGTCGGCACGACCACCGACATCGACGACCAGAAACGCGCACAAGAGCAACTGCGGGCGAGTGAAGGCAAGCTGCAGCGGGTGATCGATACCATTCCCACACTGTCCTGGTGCAATCTGCCGGAAGGTCCCAACGAGTTCCTCAGTAAGGGCTGGCATGAGTACACGGGGCTCTCTCCTGAAGATGCGCACGGCTGGGGCTGGCAGGCGGCCTTTCATCCCGATGACTTGCCGCCCCTGATGGCAAGATGGAAGGAGTTGCTGGTCTCAGGGGAATCGGGCGAGGTCGAGGCCCGTCTTCGCCGTCACGATGGAGAGTATCGCTGGTTTCTAATCCGCGTCGCTCCCTTCCACAATCACAGCGGCGCGATTGAGCGTTGGTACGGAACCAGCACCGACATCGACGACCGGAAGCGCGCCGAGGAGAGGTTGCGGGCGAGCGAAAACGACCTAAGCAAGATTCTCGACAATATTCCCGCACTGGTGTTCACCGCGACTTCCGCCGGTCAGATTGAGGTTCCCAATCGGCGACTCTTAGATTATTTCGGCAAGACGCTTGAGGAAGTGAATTCCTGGCCAACCAACGATATTATTCATCCAGATGACCGTCCGCGCGTGGTCGCGGAAATTACGCATTCGATGACGACAACCGGAACCCCCTACATGGGTGAACTCCGTTACCGCCGTGCCGATGGCGCCTATCGATGGCACCACGTTCACATCGTTCCTGTGCGAGACACAGATGGCAAAATCACGGCCTGGTACGGTCAATTAACCGACATCGAGGACCGAAAACACGCCGAGGAGAAGCTGCGCCGCAGTGAGGCACTTCTCGCAGAGGTGCAGCGCGTTAGCTTAACCGGCGGATTCTCCTGGCACATTGCAACCAACGAAATAACCTGGTCGGGGCAGCTCTATGACATTTTCGGGTTGGATGAGGACACGCCACCGGCTGTCGAGAAAGGTTACTCCCGGGTCCACCCCGACGATGTCCAGCCCTTGCAAGAAGTGGTGGAACGGGCGCGACGTGACGGCAGCAATATCGATTACGAGCACCGCCTGCTGATGCCGGACCACTCGGTCAAATACCTGAACATGGTTGCTCATGCGACCCGCGACAAAGATGGCCTGCTGGAGTTTGTCGGGGCGGTGCAGGACATAACGCGGCGCCGGCTCTCGGAGGAGGCCCTCAACAAGGCCCGGTCCGATCTCGCGCACGTGGCCAGGGTCACAAGCCTGGGAGCGCTGACGGCATCGATCGCGCACGAAGTCAACCAGCCGCTGTCCGGCATCATCACCAACGCCAGCACCTGTCTGCGGATGCTGGCGACCGATCCTCCCCAGGTCGAGGGCGCCCGCGAAACCGCCCGGCGCACCATTCGCGATGGCAACCGTATGTCCGAGGTGATTACCCGATTGCGCGCGCTCTTTAGTAAGAAAGAGCCCACGACCGAACCGATGAACTTGAACGATGCGGTTCTGGAGGTGATCGCACTCTCCATCGTGGATCTTCAAAAGAACCGCGTAACGCTGCGTCCCGAACTGGCCAAGAATCTCCCGCTGGTGGCCGGCGATCGTGTGCAGCTCCAGCAGGTCATACTCAACCTGCTCCGGAATGGCTCCGATGCCATGAGCACAGTCGAGGACCGCCCGCGGCAGTTGCTGATCAGAACCGAGCGGGACGGGGAGGATCGGGTGCGTCTGACGGTGCAGGATGCGGGAGTCGGGTTCGACACTCAGACGGTCGACCGGCTTTTCGACGCCTTCTATACCACCAAGGAAGATGGCATGGGAATCGGGCTATCCGTCAGCCGTTCCATTATCGAGAGGCACAATGGCCGTCTGTGGGCCACATTGAATCATGGTCCCGGAGCCGCATTTTCGTTCTCCATTCCTCGAGCGCCTGAGGGTTTGGCGCGCGCCGATAGTGTCTCCAACATTAAGGCGCCCAGCGTGACCGGCGCGGCCTGAAGGCAGCCTTCGATTTTCGATTGTTGATTTTCGATTGTTGAATGAAACGCGTCAGCTCCCGCGCGGCGGTTTTCAATCAACAATCAACAATTCTCTCCCGTGTCCGACTCTTGCAACTCCAAAACCTTGAAACCTGCTCCTCGGAACCTTGAAACCTTGAAACTTGCCCCTCTCGCTAAGTCGTTGAAAGTAGGTGTAAGTCGTTGAAAGTTGGTGGAAGTTGTTGATTCTTCGTAAAAACGCGTTTAAACGCGATATGGCGAACTTTAAGGAGCGTCTGTGTGGGGGAGGGGCGGTCGGGTCGTCCGCGTCGCTCTACGGGCCGTTGTTGGCCCAGCAATGGGCATTCTAGAAATCGACCGGACCGGCTTTTCCGCTTCCCCCGGCGCGAAGGGGTATTTTTTCTGTCCCAAAATGGGAATTTGTAGCGATAATGTACGTAAATATATGTACGCCATCGTACATTTACGCATTATTACTACAACGGTGTACGTACAGCACCCTTGGCCGTATGTTCGCCTCAGCCACGATTCCCAGACCGACAAAGCGCGCGCGCAAGAGGTCCATCGCTCCCCTGGCTTTTTCTCAATGCACACGTTTTCATAGGCAGATTTTCCGGGGAAGGCTTTCGCAAAAAAGCTGTCTGCCGACCGAGGGCTTTTTCAAATTGAGCCACTACTAACACTAAAGTGCAATGGACATTTTCGTGCGAGGTAGCGCACTGTGAGGTAATGTGCCCCGACCATGGAGGCCGCGCGCCCAACCTCCCGCTTGTCTCCATCGTTGACGATGATGAATCCATCCGCGAGTCGCTACCTGACTTGCTGAAGCAGTTCGGCTTTGCATCCCGCGTGTTCTCGTCGGCGCAAGAGTTCCTGGCTTCCAGTTATATCGATCGGACCAGCTGCCTGATCCTCGACGTCGCTATGCCCGGAATGACCGGACCCGATCTGCAAAGGGAGTTGAAGCGTCGGCGGCAGGCTCAAGCCATTCCGATCATCTTCCTTACGGCCGATCCAGATACGATGGTTCGCCAGCGGCTGATCGATCAGGGTGCGGTGGAATGCCTGTTCAAGCCTTTCAGCGACACCGCTCTGCTCAAGGCCCTCAAGGCCGCGCTTGGCGCGAAATAAGACTCCCGGCTCGGGTAATCAGTTGGATCTGTCATCCTGAGCGAAACACCTATGCACCCTGTTCGCAGCGCCGAGGTCCCGGATCAGCGCCGGCAGCCTGGTGTAGTCGTCAAACAGATCGACGTTTATTTATCGCCAGCTTCCCCTGTGATCCTGCGTGTCCTCTGTGGTGAAAGCCCTTCACTTCTTCGTCGGACACCAAAACCTACGCCGGATCGAGGCGCGAGATAAAGAGCTTATCCCCGCCGCTGAAATAAATTTCCCGCCCTGCAACTCCGATGTAAACTAGCCCCAATCAGCCAAGGGGGAATGTCATGAGACGCACAACATTCGCAACGCTACTCCTCGCCCTGCCGGCAACGCTGGGATTTCTCTCAGCACCCTCTCCGGCGCAGACGCCAGCCAGGCTGGGGCCAAGAGCCGCGGCTGCTCAAAGAAACGTACCTGCGGAATACCAGGAAGGAATTGCGCAACTCAGAATCGCCAAAGGCTACCTGCAGAAAGCCGGAGACAAATGGGGCGGATTTCGCGCCAAGGGAATCGCGTCGATTGACCGCGCCTTCCGAATGCTTGGCGTGGGTACGGATTCAACCCCGCATGAAATGGAATCCGGCAACGTCGACGAGCCCGGCATGATGAACCAGGGCATCGCCAATCTGCAAACCGCCAGAGAAAACTTCGCCAACGCCGGCGAGGAATGGGGCGGCCGCAAGGCCAAAGCAGTTGCTCTCATCGATCAGGCCCTTCAGGACCTTCAGACCGGCATCGATTGGGCCAAAGAACACAAAACCTATTGAAGAGGCAGCGCTTCTGCCGTTTTCCTCCTCGTAATTTTGCGGCCCGTAGTAGTACGCCGCAAGATCAGTCGTGGTCGTGCCGCGAAATGAAAAAGCCGACTCTTCGCGTTACCAAGTGGCTAAGCGATATCCCCATAGAAGCTACCTGCACTGCTTGCGCTGGCGTTTCCTTCAAAGCCAAAGGTTCAGGACATCGTCCCAACCGCGAAGAGTGCCAACGGTCTCTTCAAGCCCCGTCACTCTCCGGTTTTATTCTCGCCCGGTTTCTTGTCTAACTCGCCATCTTTAGTCTGTGGTTAGTTAAGGGTATCAATCGCCAAACCAATCCGCCTTCACAGCCCGCGCAAGAACTCCCACGGGTCCGCAATCCCTCCCCGGCTGTTCTCAACCCGATTGCAGGAATCCCCGGCCTGAGGTATGATTGGCGAACCACAGATAGGCGAACAAACGGCGAACTTCAATGGCCTCTCTACCCTTGCTCCCGCCCCCATCTCCTGCCGACTTCCCAGACGGCCACAAGCCTCGCCTGGTCGGCATCGCGCGCCTGGCTTCCGAGGGCGAGTCCATGCGCGAAGGCCACAACGTCGAGTACTTCACCCTGCAATCGAAGTCGCTGCTGAACCGTTGCGTCAGCGGCCGGCAAATGCCTTTCACCTGGACCATCAATCCCTACCGCGGCTGCGAATTTGCCTGCAAGTACTGCTATGCCCGCTACACCCACGAGTTCATGGAGATGCGCGGGGGCCTCGAGTTCGAGCAGAAGATCTACGTCAAGCAGCACACCGCCGGTCTGCTGCGCCATGAACTGCGGCGCGTGAAGCCCGGCGAATCCATCGCGCTCGGAACCGCCACCGATCCCTACCAGCCCGCCGAGCGCCGCTACGAAGTCACGCGCTCCATTCTCGAAGAGTTCACCCACCACCGCGGATACGAACTCGGCATAGTGACCAAGTCGAATCTGGTCGTCCGCGATCTCGATCTTCTTCAGGAAGTCGCACGCTGCAACAAGCTCTCAGTCCACGTCACCATCACAACTCTTGACGTCGACCTGGCGCGCATCCTTGAGCCGAGAGCCCCGCGCCCCGATCTTAGGCTCGAAGCAGTTCGTACGCTGGCGCAGGCAGGACTGCGCGTAGGTGTCAGCTGCTCTCCCGTGCTTCCCGGCATTACCGATTCAGCCGCGAACCTGGAAGCGGTGATCCAAGCCACTGCCCAGGCTGGCGCCAATCATGTGTTCGCCAACCCGCTTTTTCTGAAGCCCTGCTCAGCGGCCATCTTCCTGCCTTTTCTGGAGCAGAATTTTCCCCACCTCGCCGACGCATATCGCGAGCGCTATAAAAACCGTGCCTTTGTTGCCCCAGCCTACGGCAAGCGAATCGCGGAACTGGTTCACCGCCTGCGGGAAAAGTACAAGCTAAACCGCCGCGACCGCGCAGCATACGCCACGAAATGGCCAGAGCAGGCGTTCGAGGAGCAGATGAAACTGTTTTGAATTGAGTAATTGGAAATTGAGTAATTGTGTAATTGAAAGTCACGCCCCGGCTCAATTTCCCAATTACTCAATTCCCCAATTACTCAATGATCCAGCGCTCGTCCCATATAATCATCTTGACTCCATGGCCACTACCTCCCCGCCCACCGGCCAACCCGCGGCCCAGTCCGTCCCGTTCACGGTGCGCGTGCAGAAGTTCTGGCGGCGTGTGACCGAAGGTCTGGAGGTCAGCCAGCTTTGGTCGCAGTTCGAAAATGAGGCGCGCGCCAGCTATCGCCTTTATTCCAGAGATGTCGCAGCCAAGACGCCAGAGGGCCTTACTTCCCGCGGCCACCACCTGCACGTCATCAAGGAATTCTTCTGGGCCGTGGTCGAGAAGCTCTCGCCCGCGCGCCGCGTCCTGCTGCTGGCAGCTTTAATCATGCTGTGCATTCCGCACAGTGGATTCAACTTCGAAGTCTCGGGCGGCAAAATCTACAGCATCGAATTCGATCTGCACTTCTGGGGAGGACTTCTCCTGCTGGTGCTCTTGCTCCTCGAGATCGGAGATCGCGTGGTGATGAAGCGCGACCTGCAGATTGCGCGTGAAATTCAGACCTGGCTGCTGCCGGGCACGCCGCCGCAGATTCCCGGCATAGCCATTGCCTACGCAACCCGGCCGGCCAATACCGTGGCCGGCGACTACTATGACGTGTTCCCGCGACCGGGCAAAACCGCCGAAGACAATCGCGTGGTGATGGCCGTGGCCGACGTTGCCGGCAAGAGTATTCCCGCCGCCATGCTGATGGCCACGTTTCAAGCCAGCCTGAAAACGCTTTCTACCGCGCATGTGGAATTGCGCGAGCTTGCCGCCAACATGAACCGTTACGCTTGCTCGAACAGCCAGGGCGGACTGCGTTTCACCACGGCGTTTCTGGCGGAATACGATCCCGCACATCGCACCTTCCACTACATCAATGCCGGCCACAACAATCCGATTCTGCGCCGCGCCGGCGGACAGATCGAGCGCCTCGACGTAGGCGGCTTGCCCTTCGGCATAATGCCCGAGGTCAGCTACGAATCGGCGCAAGCGACGTTGGCGCCGGGAGACTGGCTGATCATCTTCACCGACGGGTTGGTCGAAGCGGAAAACTCGCGGCAGGAAGAATACGGCGAGACCCGCCTGCTAGCCGCGATTGACGCCGCCCAGTCAACCGAACCGGAAGAAATGCTGCGCCGCCTCATGTTCGAACTCGACGCATTCGTAGGCACCACGCCCCAGCACGACGACGTAACCTGCATGCTGCTAAAGGCGAAGTAAGGCGGCGTGGTTCATCGGCGGCCAAAAGTAGAAAAGCCCCGGTCGCCACCGGAACTCATGCGAATGAGTACTGACGCTGCCTCTCAATTTGAATCATAACTCTGTCCAATCTGAAGGCAAAACATTCGCTTCGGTCGGAGTGACGGCAGACGGGCGAGGGACTCGAACCCTAGTGACTGGCGAGCCACTCGACTGTTTGAGAAGCAGCGTCCAGTACACTGGCAACCCCCTCCGAACGTCGCCTCTCACCGCTAATTCTACGGTCGAAACTCGGCACCCGGTCAAAGTTGCCGCGATTATCTTTTCGGGGCAGTCTCGTTTTGAAATTCGCTCAGTTTTCCTTCTCCTCATCCGCAATCCCGATCTTTGAAAGCCGGTACCGTGCCCGCAATATCCCAGGTCAACTACTCACTGAATAGGAAACCGTGCGAGGTGGTGAAGACGCTGGTTTGATAGTAGCCGGTAATCTCTCCCCCAGAGTTCATGCTGAAGGGAAAGATGAAGTTGACGTTCGGAGCACCGAAGATCGCAATGGTACCATCGGGGTGTCGCACGAAACCGTAACTGCCACCTTGCGAGTCAATGTAGAAGCCAGTAATCGCTCCCGCATCGTTAATGCTGTAGGGAGACGTAGAGGTCGAGTGTTCCGGAGCGAACGTGGTGATCGTCCCGTCCGCCTCTCGCAAGAAGGCATAAGGGTTGTTCAAAGTGCCATAGGTCCCCGTAACTTTGCCTGCGGCATTAATGCTCGCAGGCTGAGTGTTCTGGCCCTTCCCCACAAGGAACGTGGAAATAGTGCCATCCGAAGACCGCACGAAGCCGTGATCCAACTGGGCGGAGTCAAGATAATAGCCGGTAATCTGTCCGGCCGAGTTGACGCACATGGGCCGCGTAGAAGTCGAGCCCGGGGGATCGAAAGTGGTTATGGTTGCATCGGAAGCCCGCAGGTAGCCGTGAACGTCGCCGGAGGCGTCACTGTAATAGCCTGTCACCGCGCCACCGGAGTTTATGCTTTCGGGCGTGGTGTCAGTCGACCCCACTGGGTCGTAGGTAATGAAGGTTCCGTCCGCAGTACGCACGAAACCGTGAGACTTGTTGCTGGCAAAAAAGTATCCTGCAATCAATCCGTCATCGTTGATGCTCCAACCAAAGGTGGCCGTCGCACCCGGTGCGTCGAGAACAATAAAGCTGCCGTCAGGCGCACGCAAAAAGCCGTGAGTGGCGCTTCCATCCGAGTAGTATCCCGTAACGGACCCGGAGTCATTAATGCTAAGTGGGATCGTCTGGCGAGAGCTGGGAGGGTCAAAGGTGGTGAATGTTGTTTGCGCCGCGAGCGAGCAGACGCTCATCGCAGACAGGGCTAAACAAAGGGATGCCCGCTTAGCTACTCCGGCGAGAGAAACTCGAGCAGGTCGGTACGGGATCATCGTCAACTCCTGGGCGGTCGGCCACGCCGAGAATACGATGAATTTTTCTTCCCAAAGGTTGGGTTTAATGTTTCTAAACTTCTCGCGAGAACGCTAAGTTTCCTTGTCGCTCTCATCGGCGATGCCGATCTTCGACAGCCGATAGCGCAGCGCATTCCGCGATAGTCCCAGCAGTCGCGCGGCCTGGCTCTTGTTGCCGTTGGCGCGGCGCAGGGCCTCCTGCACCATTTCGTCCTCCCATTGTTCGAGCGTCATGCCATCGGGAAGGAATCCGGGCGCACCGTTTCCGCCTTTCGCCGGACGCGCGTCGATATGAATATCGCTGGCCTCGAGTTGAGGCCCTTTCGACAACGCACAAGCGCGCTCAAGAATGTTCTGCAGTTCGCGCACATTCCCCGGCCAGTGATAGTTCACCAGAATTTGCATGGCTTGCGGGCTGATGCCTTCGATCCCCTTGCCGGATTCTCCCGCGAAGCGCGAGACAAACAGATTTGCCAGCTCCGGAATATCTTCTTTGCGCTCGCGCAGGGGTGCGATATCAATGGGCACGACGTTGAGCCGGTAGTAAAGATCTTCGCGAAATGTGCCCTGCTCCAGCGCCTGGCGCAGATCTTTGTTGGTAGCGGCAATCAGGCGAACGTCGACTTTCACGGTGCGCGTTCCGCCCAATCGTTCGAATTCGCGCTCCTGCAGCACGCGCAGCAGCTTCACCTGCGTGACCGGCGGAACATCGCCGATCTCGTCGAGAAACAGCGTGCCCTTATCCGCGAGTTCGAACTTGCCGGGCTTGGCGGCGACGGCGCCGGTGAACGCTCCTTTTTCGAATCCGAACAACTCGCTCTCCAGCAAATTCTCCGGAATCGCCGTGCTGTTGATCTTGAGAAATGGCCCGGAAGCCCGGCGGGATTTTTCGTGAATGGCGCGCGCGATCAAATCTTTGCCCACGCCGCTCTCGCCGCCGAGCAGCACGGTCGCATTCGTGGGCGCGACCCGCTCCACCGTGGAGAGCACTTCCTGCATCCTGGGGCTGCGCGCCACCACATTGGGATGCGCATAGCGCTTTCCCAGCGCCTCGCGCAGCGAGCGATTTTCCTCGCGCAGATTGCGAACGTCGAGTTCCTTGTGAATGACCAGCCGCATTTCGGTCAACGAAAACGGCTTTAACACGTAGTCGCTGGCCCCGGCCTTCATGGCTTCGACCGCGGTTTCGACGCTGCCGAACGCCGTCATCACAACCACCGGCCGCGCGGCATTCTCGCGCTTGATGATCTGCAGAAATTCCAACCCGCTCATGCCCGGCAGTTTCAGGTCGGTTACGACCAGATCGATGGCGTGATCGCGCAGCAACTTGAGGCCGGTCTCAGCGTCCCCGGCTGAAAACGTGGCGAAGCCGTCCTCGCCCAGGTTCAACTCGAGCAAGCGGCGCATTTTCGCTTCGTCCTCGACGATCAGAATAGCGGGCATTTACTCCTCATTTTCGATTCCAAGTTCATGCGATCACCCGATGAGCCTTTTCCGGCACTATCGTGGACTCGCCTGACGCCCGAAGAAATATCACAAAGCATGCGCCCGGTCCCTGCGGGCCGTTTCCCGGCAGGTTCGCACTTTCGATCCGGATGGAACCCTCGTGTCCGTCAATGATCTTGGACACGATCGACAACCCAAGCCCAACGCCGGTTTTCTTCGTGGTCACGAACGGATTGAAAATCTGCTCGCGCAGTTCCGGTGGAATGCCAGGGCCGGAATCGGCAATGCGCACTTCGACGCCCGCCATGTTCTTGCCGTCGGGCGTATGGTGTTGCGACATTTCCGCGCTCACCCGCAAGGTGCCTCCGGTTTCGCTCATGGCATCGTAGGCGTTTTGAATCAGGTTCACGAAGGCTTGCTCGCTCAGGCTCTCGTCCAGCAGCACCGACGGCAAATTGGCCTGATAATGTTTCTCCACGCGCACCGGCGCACCTTTCCAGAACTGCGCCACGTCATTCAATGCGCGATCCAGCACCGCGGTGAGGTCGCTCGCCTCCAGGTCGGCATGCAGCGGCCGGGCAAAGTCGAGAAAGCGCGTGACCAGCGCGCTCAGGCGATTGGTTTCGGTCGAAATGTATCCCGCAAGCTCAGTGGCGAGGGCATCGGACTGCCCCAGCTTCTGGGTCAACATCTCGGCTGAGCCTTTGATCACGCCCAACGGATTGCGAATCTCGTGGGCCAATCCCGCGGACATTTGACCGAGCGCCGCCAGCCGCTCCGAGCGCCGTGCCTCGTCTTGTGCCTGCTCCAGCCGCCGGTTGGTTTCGGCCAGCGTGATGGCAGTTTCCTGGTAGCGTTGCGACTGCCGCCGGCTCTCCACCACATAGCGATTGACCACCATCGCGGCAAGGAAGAAGAAAAGGATGCGGATCGCCAGCAGTTCGTAATTCTCTTTGGTGATCTCATATTCCTGCAGCGCAGGATAGAGGTAGGAGCAGTAGGCGGCGGAGGCAAGCGATGTCCACAGCAACGTTGCCCACGGGCCGAAATATTCGGCTGCGGTCACGACCGGCAGATAATAAATCGGATAATAGCTGCTGTTGATGCTAGGTTCGCCCGTGCTCCCCATGCTGTGGTCGATGAGCAGAGTCGCAAGCGCGATCTTCAGCAGAACCACATAAGCGGCGCCGCGCTTGTGCATCCGTGTTACAAGCCAGCCCTCGCTGATCTGTAAGATGCCGAATGCGAGCAGGATCAGCTGCTTATGCGTTTCCTTGATCGGCGGCAGCAGCGCCAGCGCAGCCAATAGAATCAGCCACAGCACATCCATCCAATTGAGGGCGGAACGCTTGGCTTCGGTCATGGGCTTGGCTCAAAACAATGCATGCCAAAAACTACGCCGGGAGAATTCGCGCCTCCCGGCGTTGATTTGGTCAATGGGACTCGCGCTTCATCGTCATGGCGAAATCGCAATGGCGAACCTATCACATCGCGCGCCCGCAAGTCAGCCTTACTTCTTCGCCGCCGGTGGCGGCGGGGGCGCGGGCTTGGATTGCTGCGGCTTTGCTGGCGGAGGCGCCGCCTTCTGCTGCTGGTGCCACTGGTTGAATTTCTGCTCCTGCTGCTGTTCCTGCTGCGGCGTCCTGTCCTGCACCGGAGGCGCAGGCTTCACCAGCGGATGCGTCTGCTGCGGCGACCGCTCGGGTTGTGGCGGCTGCCGATAGTCGCGATTCTGCGGCGACTGACTCTGTCCCCCCTGAATCTGCCCATTCCGGTCGTCGACTCCTGAGCTTCCCTGCTGTTCATACGTCCGGGGCTGCGCCTGCGGCAAGGGATGAACCTGATTGTTGCCGGCATTGTTCGGCGGAGTGAACGGGTGGAATCCTTGCTGATTCGGCGGTTGCGGACGGCCACCCTGATTCACGGGCGCTTGCCGATTGGCCGGGGCCGGCTGCGCCGGCGCCATCGGATGCACGATGGCCTGCTGATTCAAGTGCCCTCCCGCTTGCGCCTGCCGTTGCGCGATCGACTGCGGAGGCGCCGGAGGCGTACGCACGGCCACCACCGGACGGCTGATCACCGCCGCCGGGGGATTCGCCGCAACCGTGCGTCCCGCGCCCGCCACGCTGGCGTGCACCGGTTCGGCGGCAACGACGTGGCTCGCCGGAGCCGCCGCTACCTCGCGCGCATCCACCTTCATCACGTTCTGCGCCACCGGACGCGCGTTCACAAACACATCGTGCGACACCACCGTGACGCTGTTGTTCACGCGCTGGTTCGCATAAGTGATGTTGACCGCGCTCTTGTTCACGATCACCGTGTTGTAAACGTTGGTGACGTTGGTGACGTTTACTCGCGTGTTGGTGATGTTCACGTTGTTCACGTAGTTGCGGCTCACGTGATAGCTGGGAACCCAGACTTCTCCCGGAGCCAGCGGGAACCATCCCACACCTGCGCCGGCAGAAAAGCGTCCGCCGCCCACGAACGCCACCAAAGCGGGCGCCCACATCGGCCGCACCACCACCGGACCCGGCACCCAGAACCATCCGTTGTTGACGAACGCCCAGCGTCCGTAGTGGAACGGAGCGTATCCCCAGGGCTCGCCTTCCACCCACGTCCAACCCCACGGAGCAATGTAGACCCAGTGGCCGAAGCGGTAAGGAGCCCAGCCCGCCACCACTCCGCGCGGAGCCCAGACTTCACCGTAGCCGGCCACGTAGCTCCAATCGCCGTAGCCATCCAGATCTTCATACCCGGTCATCTCGCGCGAAACGTAGTTGGACGAGTCGGACTGATCTTCGCTGTTGTCGCGATCAAACGCCCACGCATCCAGTCCATCGTCGGCAGGAATCTGGCCAATATCGTAGTTCAGTTGCTGGTCATTGCCGGTGAACTGGTAAGACTGCCCGGCAATCGCCGTGTAGGTGTAGCCTCCGCCCGTGATGCGTCCGCGCCCGTGAAAGACCGTGGCAACCGTTTGCATGCCGTTTTCGCTCACGTCGATGCGATATTCGCCCGGCTGCAATACGTTGAGGGCAACGTTGGGCGTGTCAATCTCATAGCTGTCGTCATCATCGACGTGGCGGACGCGCACAATCAGGGAACCTTGCGCCAGCCGAATCTGTGTGGTGCGATCGTCGACTTCGAGGAAGGTGATTCCAGTTTTATCTCCCAGACGCACCGCGGCCGATCCAATGTGCACTTCGGCGCGCGAGTCCACGTCAGCCCACAAGTCGTCGCCGGTCACTACGGGACGATTCAAATCCGCCGTCACCCAATCGTCTTCGCCCGCTGGCCGGAACGAAACCGCGCCCTGGATTAAGTTCAAGCGCCCAACGCGGCCGGGAGGATCGTAACTCTGGTCGTCATAATCCTGCGCGCTCGCGGTGGCTGCGAATTGCAGGACGAAAGTCACACCTGCCGCAAGCAGCATCACGGCCCACATCTTGCGAATCTTCATAGGTTCCGCCCAGTTTTTGAAATGAAATCTGCCGCAATCTTACTATCTGGTTGAACCCGATGGACACGCTTTAGTTGCCGGCAGCGTTGCACAACTGTATCCTGCGTCTACGCGAAGCTCGGCCATTGGGCTCAGCGCAAATCCCAGCATCCGCAAGGGTTTTACGGTTTTGCATCGCGGCGCTGGGGTGCGCATCGAATTATTGTGCGTCGGGAGTGCCGATTCGCCAGAAGCGGCACTGTTCATTATGTAAAGCGCCTCTCAACACGACTCCCCCCTTGTAGCGGCAACTCGAATCCCCGAATATCCCGAAGTGGTCAGCTAAGAGGACGGCTCTGGCAGAATAAGGAGTGTGTCCCCATGAAATCGCATGTACGCTTGCTTACGACCCTGGCCGTGTTGCTCGTCGCCTACGCTGTGCTGATCCGTGCTTTTCATTTCATGAGTCAGCCCAGCGACCGCGGCTGGTACGGCGGCATTGCTATGATTCTCGGTTTGCTTTTATTGGTGCCCGTCATCGTGCGGGAGATTTGGAGGAACCTATGACCATATTTGATAGCGGCAACAATCCGCGGCGTCCGGAAGTGTTCGATCGGTTCGGCCGCACTGTGAATTCGCGATCGCTGGTGCGCTGGCTTCTGATTGGGGCGGGCATTGTGATCGCCTTCTTTGTGGTGTCGGGCTTTCTGATGCGGGCCACGCGGATCGAAGCCGGCTATACCGGCATTGAAGTCAACCTGGCGGGCAGCCAGCGCGGCGCGTCGGAAATTCCGATCCGCACCGGGTGGGTGTTCTATAGCCCGCTCACCACGCAGATCATCGAATTTCCAACCTTCGTGCAGACGGTGAAGTGGACGCGCGACGTAAACGAGGGCCATCCCATTAACGAAGAGATGGGATTCAACAGCAAGGAGGGCATGGAGATTTTCTGCGACGTCTCGCTCTCCTACGCGATCGATCCCAAACACGTGCCCGATTTCTACGTGAAGTACCGGCTCAACGATCTGGACCTGTTCACGCACGGCATTCTGCGCGACATTGTGCGCAACTCGCTCAATGAGGTCGCGTCCACCTATGTGGTCGAGGATATCTATGGCGAGAAGAAAGCGGAATTCCTGGGCAAGGTGCAGGCGCAGATCCAGGAAAAGGTCACCAATGTCGGCGTGGGTGTGCAGCAGTTCGGATTCATTGGCGCGCCTCGCGTGCCGGCGGTGATCGCCACGGCTATCACGGCGAAAGCACAGGCGATTCAGGAAGCCGAGCGGGCGAAGAACGAACTCCAGACCACGCAGGCTGAGGCGGCGAAGAAAATCGCCGAGGCCGACGGCGATGCGAAATCCGCTGTGACCCGCGCGCAAGGCGAGGCCGATGCCAACCGCATCCGCCAGACCTCCATCACGCCGCAACTGCTCGAACTGCGCAGGCTCGAAAACCAGCGCGCCTACATCGACAAATGGAACGGCCAACTGCCCACGGTGCAAACCGGCCAGGGCGCCGGGCTGCTGATGCAGTTGCCCAAAGCGGAGTAGGTAGGCGAGTTGTTCCCTTGAGCGGCCTTTCGTCTGAGCGGCCTTTCATCTCGCCGCTTGTCATCCTGAGCGGAGCGAAGGACCTATGCAACTCGCCGGCAGCGTCGATGCTCCCGGCAAGTTGCATAGGTCCTTCGGCGGGCAACAAACGCCCGCCTCAGGGTGACAGATCAGACGGGGCGCGGCGCTGCATCCGGCTGAAATTGGCGCCGCTCACACCACTCCACGCCCAGCCGTAACCTTGCTGGTCCGGTTCGCATTGCCGAGGTGCGGCAAAAACAGTACAGTGCTGTGCAGAAGGATTGCGGCGCTCCACCACCCTTCAGTTCGCCACTCTAATGAGCATCGCCACTCTCAACGACATTTTCTTCACCGCGGTCGAACGCCGACTCGACCGCATGATGCTCTATCGTGAAGCCGGAAACTGGCTGCCCGTTTCTTCGCGCGACTTCGAACGAAACGTCGCGCGAACCGCGCGCGCACTCCAAGACTGGGGCATCCGCAAAGGCGACCGCGTTGCCCTTCTCAGCGAGAACCGGCCCGAATGGCCCGCGGCCGATCTGGCCATTCTGCTGCTCGGCGCGGTCACCGTTCCGCTCTACACCACGCTCACGCCGGAACAAACCGCGTTCCTGCTCCACGATTCCGGCTGCCGCGCCATTTTTCTTTCCTCCGACGCTCAATTGCGAAAGATTCTCTCCATCCTGCCGCAGACGAAGCTCGAGAGAATCGTGGTGATGGATTCGGTTGAGTTTGCCGACGATCTGGCGGCGTTTGCCGGCCGCTGCACGACTATGCGCCAGATCACACAATCCGGGACCGATCGCCTGGACGCCTCCATCGAAGCGCTAGCGCGATCCATCGCCCCTGACGATCTGGCAACCATCGTCTACACTTCCGGCACCACGGGAACCTCCAAGGGCGCGATGCTGACGCATGGCAACATCGCGTCCAACATTCTGTGCTCGCTACAGGGATTCGAGATTCGCCCGGACCAGATCAGCATTTCGTTTCTGCCGCTGTGCCACATTACCGCGCGCCACGTGGATTTCTCCATGCTCTACCACGGCGTGACGCTGGCCTATTGCCCGTTTATCGAGCACCTGCCGCAGACTTTGCTCGAGGTGAAGCCAACTTTGTTTGTGGCGGTGCCGCGCGTCTATGAAAAGATCCACGCGCAGGCCGAACTGCAGGCGCAGGGCTTCGCCACCCGCAAGATTTTTGACTGGGCTGTAGACGTGGGACGTGAACATAAGCCCGAAATCCTCGCCGGCCGCGCTCCCACATCGCGCAATTGGAAGCTCGCCAACAAACTGGTGTTCTCGAAGATCCGCGCCGGCATGGGCGGGAGGGTTGATACCTTCATCTCCGGAGGCGCGCCGCTGGGCCGCGATCTCGCCGAGTGGTATGCCAATGTCGGCATTCGCATTCATGAGGGATACGGGCTCACCGAGACTTCGCCCGTGATTGCCGTGAATACGCCGGCGAACCACCGCATTGGCACCGTGGGCAAGATTCTGCCCAACGTCGAATGCCGTATCGCCGCGGACGGCGAAATTCTGGTGCGCGGACCGTCGATTTTCAGAGGCTACTGGAATCGCCCGGAAGAAACCAAAGCCGCCCTTGAAGACGGCTGGTTCAAGACCGGCGATATCGGCAATATCGACGCCGATGGATATTTGTCGGTCACCGACCGCAAGAAAGATTTGATCAAAACTTCGGGCGGGAAATTTCTTGCCCCGCAGCCGATCGAGAATTCGCTCAAGCTGAATCCGCTGATTGGCATGGCCGCGATTGTGGGCGACCGGCGCAAGTTTCCGGCAGTGCTGGTTTCGCCAAACTTTGCGCTGCTCGAACGGTGGGCCAAAGACAACGGTGTGGAGTACTCTTCTCGGGCAGATCTGATCGCGAACCCCAGGGTGCAGGAACTCTATAACGGCATCGTCGAAGGCACCAACCAGAATCTGGCGCGCTTTGAAAGGCTGAAGCGGGTGCTGCTGCTGGCCGACGAGTTCACATCTGACAACGGCGCACTCACGCCCACGCTCAAACTCCGCCGCAAAGTGATTGAGGATCGCTATCGCACCCAGATCGACGATCTGTACGCGCAGGCGGAAACGGCACCGGTGCCTTAACAAGTCTGGAGCGTTCCCTCATCCATGGCCGGATCCGCCAACGCGAGGCTGCGATACTTTCTGCTGGGATTATCGAAGATGATGTTCGCGGTCGCTGGCCTGTCTTTCCTTTTCGGAGATCGCGCGTTCATCGCGTTCGGCAAGATGGATTTTATTCTGGCGGAATTCCTGGAATTGGATTTGCCGCGTTATGCGTCGGAGCCGGAGCCATCGCACGCCATAAGGCCGAGGATCTCGAATGGGAAGAGGCCAACGAAGAGGCAATGAGAGATTCATCTTCGCCGCAAGATTCGCCGAAGTCCTAGTGACGCGGAGGCCGGCCTATTCGCCGGCGCGTTATTCGACTTTTTTCCAGCTGCTGTCCGGATGGAATCCGGTCAACTGCTTCGCCTGCGTGGCCGTCTGCTCGCCGAGGTCCTTTTCATAGGCCATGCCATCCTGGTCCGTGGCGAAGGTCATTACGCCCGAGGACCGATAGTCCGCCGGAAAAGCCAACACGACGAATCCATTCGCATTGGCTCCCCCACCCGCGCCCTGCAGCAGGACTCGATAATAGTAGCCGTGGTAGGGCTGCAAGGCTTCGCTGCCGGCCGCAAGTACGCCGGCATGGGCCAGGTACGGCCCGATTGGACTCAACTTCGACTTGTCCGCGGAATTGTCGGCGCTCTTCCAATACAGCCCGTCGCGCGTGCCGCTATCGCTGACGAATTTTGCGGTATAGGAATGCTGCTCCGCACGATATTCTTTCTCGGCGTCGACCAGTGAATGGCAGACCCCCAGCGCCTCCATCTCATTTCTGCCGATTCGGCGATAACGAACCTCCTGCGTTCCCAAGCCCCCGTCGAAATACCAGGCGCCCTTGTATTCCACCAAAGGAATGGGGAACGGCCAGTTTTCCGAACCCACATAAAGCGCGACGGTTTCGTCCGGCTCCCGTACCAGGCGATGAACCTGGCGGTATTTCTCCACGAAATATTGCCTCTGTTCGTGCCGCTCGTTGGGATCCTCGTTCCACATGATGATTTCTTTGCCATCCGGGCCGATGATCGCCAGCAACTCTTGTTCGTCGTTGCGATGCGCAGCCGCATAAAGAGACGCGGCGGCTTTTGCTGGACTGGCGAAGGCTTTCCCTTTCGGCGCAGACATCGCCGCGTTTCCTGACGCCTGGTTCTGCGCCGCTTGCGCGGTCGCGAGCGAACTCAACATTGCGACGGCCAGAAGCGCGCCGCCGCACATTCTCACACTCACAGACATTCTGACCGGTATTTGAAATCGTCGATTCATCGGCAACATTCCCTACCCTTCCTTAACCGTTCGCAAGCCGTTCGCATCACGATCAGCGTCTTCCGCCGCCACCGCCGCCGTGGAACCCTCCACCATGAAAGCCGCCACCGTGGAAACCGCCGCCAGCGCTGCTTTGTCCGCGCGCGGAATAGCCTCGGGAAACTCCGCCGTGATCGATGCCGCTGAACGCGCCCGATCGCGTGCCCCCGCCTTCTCGCGGCGCCGAATATCCGCGATCCCCACCCCGCTCACCCGTGTTTCCGCGATACCCATTCCGGTCGCCCTCGCTTCCGCGATACCCGCCGGGCCGCCCAAAATCCTGACGGCCACCGTAGTATCCCCGGCGATCGAAGAACGCCGGTCCGCGGGCGAAATAAGGCGCGTGATTGTAGTAGATCCCGTGATGATACCAATCGACTCCCCATGCGCCCCACCCCCAGCCGAAGCCGAAGAACGGCGCGATAGGCCAGCCAATGCCGAAATAGATTCCCGGTCCACCCCACCAGATGCCGGGAACGCCAACCCAGTAAGGCCAGGGCGCAATCGGATATCCGTACACCAGCCAGGGATCGTAAGCCGGAACGTAAACCACATCGGGACTGGCCGGCTCGATATCGATTTGACCGTTGTCTTCCTTCACGTTTTGCTGCGAAGTCGATTTCAGGTTGCCGGCGCTCTTCGCTTTCGCGCGCATCTCCTGCACGGCCTTCATTACGTCTTCCTGCTGGTTGTAGTAAGCGTCGCCGAGTTCTGAAGTCCAGCCGAGATTCTTGCTCAGATTCGAAAGCACGGAAGGATATTGGACCAATGCCTTCACGCTGGGATCCCACTGTTGCTGATCGACCTGCTTGCCAAGGTCGGCAGGGCTAAGGCCAGGGTGATCGTTGATGAAGTCCTCGGCCTCGGTGAGCTGGGTAGGAAAAGTGGAGGCATTGAGGATCTGTGCCACCAGCGCATCCGGATAAAGTGCAATGGGGGCGACCAGGCGGCCGAGTTGTTCAGGCGACAAATTCGCGTAGGTCGCCTGGTCAGAAGAAGCCTGATCGGACGGAGCCTGACCGGAAGGACCTTGGTCAGGAGGAGGCTGATCCGAAGGAGTTGGGGCAGAAGGGAGCGCCGCTTGATCCGAAGCCGAAGGTTGTTGCGGCGGAGTATCCTGAGCACCGCTTGGCGTGACGCCAGCTATGAAGATCGAGGCCAAGGCTCCCAGAAAGAAGACAGCCAGAAAAGCTTCCCGTGCGGAATGCTTGCGCGTGCGAATCATATCCCTCACTCTGTCTAACACTGTCTGTATCTTGTGATTCCCCTAGAAGAAAAAAGGTTTCAAAAAAGTCTTGGGCAGAATCCGGGCCATCCGAAACCGCCCGGGCCAGCCCAACGCCCTCAGCGCCTCGTACCGTACCTCATCCAGGCTGGAAAATTAGGCGCAGGTGAGGAAGCCGAATTGCATGGAAAGCCTTCTTGGTGCGGTTCAGGGCTGTGGCAGGGCAGGAATCAGGAGAAAACATGCAGAGCCTAAACGAACTTCGAAAGCTCTATCTCGACATGGTGCAGCGGTGCGTCATTAACACGATCTATGAGGATCCGAATCAGGGATTCTGGTCGCCGCAGGTCTACGACAGTCAACTGCGGGAGCTCGGCCGCGACTGGCCGGCGAAGGCCCACAGCATGATCGGCAATCGCCGCCTGCAGAATCTGCGGGAGGTAATGGAGTTTGTTCTGGGCAACAACATTCCCGGCGATTTCATTGAAACCGGCGTGTGGCGCGGCGGGGCCTGCATTATGGCGCGGGCGGTGTTGAAGGCCTATGGCATCACCGACCGCCGGGTGTGGGTTGCCGATTCCTTCTGCGGCTTGCCTGCTCCCAATCCGCTGTTCGCCGCCGACGCCAACGACAAGCACCATACCTACGCGGAACTGGCGATTTCGCTGGAGGAAGTGAAAGCGAACTTCGCCAAGTACGATCTGCTCGATGATCAGGTGATCTTTCTGAAAGGATGGTTCTCGGAAACGCTGCCGCAAGCTCCCATTCAAACCCTGGCGGTGCTTCGGCTGGATGGCGACATGTACGAATCGACCATGGACGGCCTGACGCACCTGTACGACAAGGTCACTACCGGCGGCGTCATCATCGTGGACGACTTCGGAGCGGTCGCAGCCTGCCGCCAGGCGGTCAACGATTTCCGCACCGAACGCGGGATCGAAGGCAATATCTATAACATTGATGGCATCGGCGTGTTCTGGCAGAAGGCTGCGGCGGAGCTGGTTGACGAGCCGGAATCGCAAGCAGCCGC
>Ga0302326_10000358_pt1 | contig 128847 bp, 131 predicted proteins | sample Palsa_T0_3_FD_202264 | JGI IMG/M metagenome (GOLD analysis project Ga0302326, IMG submission 202264) | Peat permafrost microbial communities from Stordalen Mire near Abisko, Sweden - Palsa_T0_3 | ecosystem: Environmental > Terrestrial > Soil > Palsa > Peat permafrost | place: Sweden: Abisko... | reverse complement strand
CTTCCGACAGCAGCGATTCATAGCTCACGAACTCGTGACAGTTCTGTTGCAGGATGGTGCTGGTGAAAGCTTTCCCTCCCACCACGAACACGGTCTTGCCGTATTCCTTCAGCTTGTTGACCAGCGGAATGAAGTCGCTGTCTCCGCTGACAATGGCGAACGCGTTCACGTGCGGATGGGTGAAGGCCATCTCCAGCGCATCCAGCGCCAGATTGATATCGCCGCCGTTCTTGTCTCCGCGCGGCGAGGGCAGTCGCTGCACCATTTGCACGGCGTTCTCGGCCATTGACCGGGCCGCGCCTTCCTGGCGCCCCCAGTTGGCGTAAGCGAATTTCGCGACCAGGTCGCCGCGCTCCTTGAGCGCATCCAACGGCAGCGAAACATCAAATTCGCGCCGTAAAGTCGATTTCACGCCGATTTCAATATTGTCGTAATCGACAAACACGGCGATGTTCAGTTTTTCTTGCATTTAGTTTTTTGGTAGTACACGGCGCTCAGCGCCAATGTTTTGTTTTCAAAATAAGCGGGCATCTCCGGCCCGCGGTTGTCTTCACGCGGTCTGCTTTACAGAAGACCGTATGAAGTCGACGATCGCTTCGAGCGACGCCCCAGGCTGGAACACAGCCGCGACGCCCAGCTTCTTTAGCTCGGCGGCGTCCTCGTCAGGAATTATACCGCCGACCAGGACCAGGACGTCGTCCATGCCCTTTTCGCGCAGCAAATCCATAATACGCGGAACGATCGCGTTATGGGCGCCCGACAGGATGGACAGGCCAATTACCTGCACGTCCTCCTGCAACGCCGCGTTCACGATCATTTCCGGTGTCTGTCGCAGGCCGGTGTAAATCACCTCCATGCCCGCGTCGCGCAAAGCTCGCGCGATGACCTTCGCTCCCCGGTCATGGCCGTCCAAACCCGGTTTGGCGACCAGCACCCGGATGCGGGGATCCATATATACCTTGATGGTAGCACTGCGCGTTGCTCTGGCACGGCAGATTGGTGGAATTCGCCGGACATCCAGATCGGGCCCGATGCTTGTGCGGAGCTCCGGCTACACTGATTCCTTTGGTGACACGGGAGTGATCTGACTTTCGGAGGGATCTGTTGCAATCGGGCTATACCAGTCGATCCTCCGAGTGAAGTACATGGTGGCTGCGACGGCGAGGAAACTGGCAACGGCTCCCATGAGCAACGCGTTGTCCTCAACCCTTAGCAGGAGATAGATCAACAAGTAGAGCAAGGTGAAGGTAGCCAGCGCCTTCAGCCCTTGAGAACGACTGGAGAATACCCACGCGGTGTTGACAGAAAGCAGGGCAACCGTAGCGGCTCCCGCCAGCAGAAAGCTCCAATCGAAGCCCATTCTCTCGGCGAGCGACAGCAGCAACAGGAAGAAGATGATCTGAGCGACTCCGACCAGAACGTATTGCGCGGGATGAACTCGCTTGCCGGTCGCAACTTCGAATACGAAGTAGGACAGGAAAACCAGGCCCACGAAAAGTAGTACATATTTCTGGGCTCGGCTTACGGATTGATATGGATCCGCCAGCTCGACAAATGAAGTTCCAAGCGCCGTGGTCTCAAGTCCGTTGAAGGAATCGCCCGGTCCTTCGGCGCGCACACCACGGGCAATAAAGGGTACGGACCACTCCGCACTGAAGGCGCCCTGGGTTAACTTCCGGCCGATCGGCAAGAAGCCTCCGTCAAATCCCGGATTTGGCCAATCGCCCTGGATGGATAGGTGAGTCGTCTTTCCGTACGAGAGTACAGCGATTCGTTGGGCACCTGAAAATTGCAACGAGGACGTTACTGTGAAGTGCGTGTTCGGCCTTGCGAGGGCCTCGATTCGTGTCCCAAAGAGCGTGAGCCTCAAACGGCTGTTCTGGTCGGCGCCCAAGGTCATATCGGGCGTTATTTCGGCGGGGACGAGCGTCGAAGTCTTACCGTTTGCAGTTAACGTTGCGTCCGCTAACGCTCCGCGTGCATTACTCACGCCGACTATGATCTCGGCACGGCTCCAGTCAAGCTCGGTACCTTGGGGAGCGGCGGCAGGCGCGTCGGCCAAGTCGAACGTGGCGTCGAGTATCACGTCGGCCCGATAGACCGGGACCTTAAACAGCGACCGACGTCGTTCCTCAGTTGCGGTCTTGAGAGTCGCAGACGCTGTCGTGGGAAAGATCAAATAAGTGCCGCGTTGGGAGGAATTGGCAGGCATTGGCAGGGCACTCTTATAAGGAATGTAAGGAATGGCAAGTGTGGGACCGAGGAAAGTTTGTTGGCCGCCCGCGTATTCGCTTATCTGTCGAACCACCTCGGCAGCGCGCTCGGTCCGGTCCTCGACCAAGCCCCGCACGAAGAGCCCTGGAATGGTCATCGAAACAGCCAGTCCGCAAACTACGATGAGCTTTACGCCCATGGAGCGCGGGTTGATCCTGCCCTGCGAGCCCAGGTATGTCGAATGGCCGGCCAATTGAAATTCCTTCTCAGTTGACATTTATGCTATCAAGTACTTTGTAATAAAGAGTAAAACGAAACACAACCCCTGTCAAGAGCCAGCTTGGGCGCGAGCAAGGAATGCGCAAAATGGGAGGAAGTCTACAGAACGCTGGTTTCCGTATACGAGCCGAAAACTTCGCGGAACGTGTCGCAGATCTCGCCTACCGTGGCGTAGGCGCGGACCGCATCCAAAATGAATGGCATGGTGTTATCCGTGCCTTTCGCTGCCCGCCGCAACGCGTCCAAACATTCCTGAACCTTGGCGTTGTCCCGCTTCGCCTTCAGCCTCGCCAGCTTTTCCAACTGACGCGCCCCGGCCGATTCATCGATCTCCAGCACTTCGATCGCTTCTTCGTTCTGCTCGACGAAAGCATTCACGCCCACGATCTTTTGCTCGCCGGTCTCGATGGAGTGCTGATATTCATAACTCGCGTTCGCGATCTCGGTCTGCGGGAATCCACGCTCGATGGCCGGAATCATCCCGCCCATTTGATCTATCCGCTCGATATACGCGCGCGCCTGTTTCTCCATCTCAGCCGTCAGGCTCTCGACGAAATAGCTTCCGCCCAGGGGATCCGGTTCCTCCGGCACCCCGCTCTCGTACGCAATCACCTGCTGCGTCCGCAGCGCGATGGTCACCGCGTGTTCGCTCGGCAGCGCGTAAGCCTCATCCAGGGAATTGGTATGCAGCGATTGCGTCCCGCCCAGCACTGCCGCCAGCGCCTGTACCGTGGTCCGCACGATGTTGTTGTAGGGCTGCTGCCAGGTGAGCGAACACCCGGCGGTCTGCGCGTGCGTTCGCAGCTTCCAGCTTCGCTCGTCTTTGGCGCCGTAGCGGTCCCGCATGGCTTCCGCCCAGATCTTGCGTGCGGCTCGGAATTTCGCGATCTCTTCGAAGAAATCGTTGTGCGCATTGAAAAAGAAGCTGAGCCTAGGTGCAAAGCTATCTACAGAAAGCCCGCGCGCGACGCCCCACTCCACATACTCCATGCCGTCTCGCAGCGTAAACGCCAACTCCTGCACCGCCGTCGATCCGGCTTCGCGAATATGATACCCGCTGATCGAGATCGGATTGAAGCGCGGCACGTGCAGCGTGGAATACTCGATCACATCTGTCACCAACCGCATGGAAGGCCGCGGAGGGAAAATATATTCCTTCTGCGCGATGTATTCCTTCAGGATGTCGTTCTGCAGCGTGCCCGAAAGCTTGCTCCAATCCACGCCTTGCTTCTCCGCGACGGCCAGGTACATCGCCCAGATCACAGGCGCCGGCGAGTTGATGGTCATCGACACCGTGACGTCCGCGAGCGGAATGCCGCGGAACAAAATCTCCATGTCTTCGAGCGAACTGATGGACACGCCACATTTGCCCACTTCGCCCTCCGCGGTTGGGTGATCGGCGTCGTAGCCCATCAGCGTCGGCAGATCGAACGCCACTGAGAGCCCCGTTTGCCCTTGGCTCAGCAGATACAGGTAGCGCCGGTTGGTCTCTTCGGGCGTCGCGAATCCCGAGAATTGGCGCATGGTCCAGAGCTTGCCCCGGTACATGCTTTCGTGAATGCCGCGCGTGTACGGAAAGTCACCCGGCGGCGGGACTTCGAGACCGGCCATGTCGTCGGCCGTGTACACCGCTTCGACAGGAATGCCGCTGAGCGTTTTTCGGGCAGGCGCCGTGGTTGTCGCGCTCGGCTTGGCCATTAACTTTATTGTAGAGCCGCTCGACGAACCACGCTCCCCACCCGATCGATCTCGAAATCCTCCAAGCCTTGCGCCGATATGCTAGAACCGCCGAAGTCAGCTATCGCGCGGATGTTGCCGGGACCGAAGACTCGGGAACTGTGGACGCCTTGGCCGGTTGGTAGCCCCCGGGCACAATGCGCGCTGCAATCGACAGCCGATTCCAAGCGTTGATGGAAGCCACTGCCAGCGTCAGATCGGACAATTCCTTCTCGTTGAACTGTGAGCGCGCTTGTTCGTAGACCACATCCGGCGCATGGCCTTGCGCGATCAGTGTGACGGCTTCGGTCCACGCTAAGGCAGCGCGTTCGCGATCGGTGTAATACGGACATTCGCGCCATGCATCCAGCGAGTACAAACGCTGCTCCTTTTCCCCGATCGCGCGCAGGTCCTTCCAGTGCATGTCGAGGCAGTAGGCGCAGCCGTTCATTTGAGACGCGCGCAGTTGGACCAGAAACATCAGGGATTTTTCCAGGCCACACTGCTCGAGGTATTTCTCCAGGCCCTCCATCGCGTCATAGACGCCCGGCGCCGTTTTGGCGTAATTCAATCGTGCTTGCATTTGTTGCTCCTATTAGGTAGTTGTTTTCGATTGACGGCTCTGGTGTAACGCCAGAACCAATGCTCCCGCCGAGGCCGAGAACACCGAATAGTCCAGCGGGGATTTGATCCCGAATGAAATCGCCATTGCGATGCCGAACAGCGCCAGCAGGACCGCGCTGCCCAGCCCCACCCAGCGCGGCCAGATGCCGATGATGAGTGCAGCACCCAAGCCGAATTCGGCCAACGTGGCAGCCCATGCCAGGAACGGAATGCTGAAAGCCGGCATGAATGAGTTCACTTGGGCCGTGTAGCGCATGAATCCGTCGAAGTTTCCGTACCCGACATTTTTGCCATAAAGGCCGAAGCGGTCAGCGACCCCGGATAGAAAAGCGACGCCTAACGCGATACGGAGATACAGGATGCCCCAGCGTTCCCACCGGCTGCTCTCCCTCAATGACTTGGCTCCCCAGGCGCCGGCACCGTCAGCGGCGCGTCATGATCGCAGGTAAAGTACGCGAGGAATCGCGCGCGTTCCGTTTTACTCGCGTTCGCCGAGATAGCGTGGACGCCGTTGGGAGCTTCGTAGAAACTCTGGCCGACCTTGTAAGTGGCTTCTGGTTCGCCCTTCACCTGCATGCGAACGGCGCCCTCGATTACGTAGCCGATCACCGCGCAGGGATGGCTGTGTGGCGCGGAGGATTCGCCGGGGCCGTAAGTCACCTCCACCACCTTGGCCTGCAGCCGTCCGCCGTCCAGCACCGGCAGAGCGTGTGCAAACACGATGCGCGCCGCTTCCCCGCGGCAAATCGTCGCTATGCACAAAACCGCCGCGCCAGCGCTCGCCCACTTTTTCCAAACAATCATGACATCGCTCCTCATTAACTACACTAGACCGAAGTGGGCCAGTGGAGAAGATCCATTTACGGTATTCTTGCTGTACCACTTCTTCTTGCTGTGCCACTCCGATGCCGAAACGGACCACCGCCTTCGATCTGCCGCTTCCGCTGGGCGACGCGGAAACTCCTGCATATCGCCGGCTGTACCAGGCTCTGCGTTCCGAGATTCTGGACGGCCGGCTGGGCCCTGGAGCCCGTCTTCCGGCTACCCGCGATCTTGCGCGGCAGTATCAACTGTCGCGCGGAACCATCGTCACCGCCTTCGAACTGCTGAAATCGGAGGGTTACCTGGATGGCAGCATCGGATCCGGCACGTATGTGAGCAAGGTTTTGCCCGACGATCTGCTGCATGTGGAACGCGACGGACGGCGCGCGGGTGACCGGCAGCCTTTGGTGCAGACAAAATCGCGGCGGCGAATGTCCGAGTACGCCAAGCGGGTCAGGCTGTTCCCGGCTCTGGAGACCCGCCCGCCGCGTGCGTTCCGAGCCAACATACCGGCGCTAGATTTGTTTCCCGTCGACCTTTGGACGCAGCTTGCCACTCGCCGCTTGCGGCAGGCCTCCACCAATCTTCTGCGGGGTTGCGATCCCCTGGGATATCGGCCGCTCAAAGAGGCCGTGGCGGATTACCTGAATACTTCGCGTGGAGTGCGTTGCTCGCCTGAACAGGTCGCGATTGTGTCGGGCGTGCAGGAAGCGCTCGATCTGGCGGCTCGCATCTTCCTGAACCCGGGCGATCGTGTGTGCATGGAGAATCCTGGATATATCGGCGCGGCCATGGTATTCGAATCCGTGGGCGCGAAGATCATTGCCGTGGCTTTGGATGAGGAAGGCATCCAGTTGCGCGCGGCGGCCCTGCGCGGAGCCCGCCTGGTCTATGTCACTCCCGGCCACCAGTTTCCGCTCGGCATCGGTATGAGCCTTGCGCGGCGTTTGCAGTTGCTGGATTGGGCGCGCAAATCCGGCGCGTTAATATTCGAAGACGATTACGACAGCGAATTCCGCTATTCGGGCCGGCCGGTTCCGGCGTTGCAGGGCTTGGATCGAAACGGCTCGGTACTCTTCGCGGGAAGTTTCAGCAAAGTGCTGTTTCCAGGGCTGCGCCTCGGATACCTGGTGATGCCACCGGACCTGGTGGATTACTTTGCGGCCGCGAAATCCATCACCACCCGGCATGCGCAACTGATGGATCAGGCCGTGTTGTGCGACTTCATCGCCGAAGGGCATTTCGGACGGCATTTGCGGCGCATGCGCGGCGTTTACGCGGAGCGGCTGTCGGTTCTGTTGCAGAGTGCGCGCGAGAGGCTGGCAGGATTGCTCGATATCTCAAGCGTCGAGGCTGGCTTGCAGACGGTGGGTTGGCTGCCCAGGGGGATTTCCGGCGAATCGGCTACCCGCGCCGCGGCTGCGCGCAATGTGGAGGTGATTCCGCTTAGTTGGTACCTTCGGGGCCGTGCCGCGGGTCTGCGATCCAGCCATGAAGCACTGCAATTGGGCTTTGCCGCCGTGGACCCGCGCGAAATCGAGCGTGGAGTGCTAGACCTCGCTCGGGCGCTCGAAACCGCGGCGTGCCACACTAAATCCTGAATGAAGATCCGCATCAAGAAGCTCCATCCCGACGCCATTCTTCCCAGCTACGCCCACGGCTCCGATGAGGACGCCGCCATGGACCTGCGCGCGCTGGAGCGCATGGTGCTCACCCCCGGCGCCGCACAGGCCGTGCCCACCGGTATCGCCATCGAGTTGCCGCGCGGCCATGAAGCGCAAGTGCGCCCTCGCAGCGGAATGGCCCTCAAACATTCGGTTACGGTGAATTTCGGCACCATCGATCCCGGTTATCGGGGCGAAATCCGCGTGGTGATGTTCAACCTCGGCCCCGCCGATTACGTGGTGGAAAAGGGCGACCGCATCGCGCAGCTCATCGTGGCCCCTTACGATGCCGTGGAGTGGGAGGAAGGCAGCGATCTCGCCGACTCAGCCCGAGGTGCCGGAGGCTTCGGATCGTCGGGAAGGTAGGCCGTGCTCGCGAACATCGAGTTGCGAACCTCCAATCCCTAGTCCTACGGAAGCGCTACCATAGGAGCAGGTCTATGTTGATTCGAAAACCAGCCGATCTCCGTTATTCCGACGTCACGCCCAAGCAGATGTACATCAACCGGCGCAGCTTCCTGGCAGGCTCCCTGGCACTTGGCGCATTGGCTGGGGCCGCGCGAGCGGGTAAGCTATCGGACGTGAAGAAGAGCTCTTACGACGCGGGCGGCGACAAGCTGACGCCGCTTGAAGCCATCACGCACTACAACAATTTCTACGAGTTCGGCACCGATAAATCGGACCCAGCCGAGAACGCCAAGAATTTCCGGACCTCACCTTGGACGCTCAAGGTGGAAGGCGAAGTGGCCAAGCCCAAGACTTTCGACCTGGATGGCCTGTTCAAGATCGCGCCACTCGAAGAGCGCATTTACCGGCATCGCTGCACGGAGAGGTGGTCGATTGTGGTGCCGTGGATTGGGTTCCCTTTGAGCGCCCTGCTGCAGCAAGTGGAGCCCACCTCCAAGGCCAAGTACGTTGCTTTCGAGACCTACTACGATGCCAAACAGATGCCCAAAGGTCGGTGGGCCGGGATCGAGTTTCCTTATGTGGAAGGCCTGCGTCTGGACGAAGCCATGCACCCGCTGGCGCTGCTGGCCGTGGGACTTTATGGCGACACGCTGCCCAATCAGGATGGTGCGCCCATCCGTCTGGTAGTGCCTTGGAAATACGGCTACAAAAGCGCGAAGTCGCTGGTGAAAATTCGTTTGGTCGAAAAGCAGCCACCCACCACCTGGAATCTCTCCGCGCCCAACGAGTATGGTTTCTACTCCAACGTCAATCCGAAGGTGGATCATCCTCGCTGGAGCCAAGCCAAGGAACGACGCTTGGGCGAACTGTTAAATCGCGATACTTTGATGTTCAACGGGTATCCCGAGGTGGCCAGCCTTTACGCGGGCATGGATCTTCGTAAATACTACTAGATCTGTTTTGAACAAGCTTTTAGGCAAGATACTGGGCAGCCGCTGGACGAAAGTTGTCGCGTTCGCCGCTTGCCTGGTCCCGTTCCTGCTGCTGTTGCTTCCGTTCCTGAAGCTCTTGACTACCGGCAACGCCCCGGAATTGGGCGCCAATCCGGTGGAATACATCACGCACAAGACCGGCGACTGGACCATCCGGTTTCTGCTCATCACTCTGGCGGTGACGCCGTTGCGCAAGATCCTCAATCAACCCAGGCTGGCACGCTACCGCCGTATGCTGGGCCTCTTCGCCTTCTTCTACGTCTGCCTGCATTTCATGACCTGGTTCATCCTGGACAAATCGTTCAGCCTGTCCGACATGTGGGCCGATGTACTGAAGCGGCGCTTCATAACGGTGGGTATGCTCGGCCTTGCGATGCTGATCCCGCTGGCCGTAACGTCCACCGCCGGTTGGGTGCGCCGTCTAGGCTTCGTGAAATGGCAGCGCTTACACCGGCTGATTTACTTCATCGCTCTGGCCGGCGTAATTCACTACTATTGGCTGGTGAAATCCGACGTGCGCCTGCCGCTGATGTATGGCGCGATACTGGCGGTGCTGATGTCGTACCGGTTTTTCGTGTGGAAACAAGCTGCGCCCAAACGCGCGGCGACACGTCTGGCCGTCAAAACTCCGAGTACGGCGTCCCTTCCAGACTAGTCCCCTCCGCGCCGCTCCGCACATCGAAAATTCCGGGCATGGTCTGATTCACCGTGTTCGTCGCATCTTCCATGATCAGCCTCCAGCTAGTTGCGTTGCCCGTGATGGGATCCATGGGTACCTGCCGGAGATAACCGTCGCTGACCAGATCGTCCAGTGTTTGCGGCGCTTTCTGCTTGTCGTAGGTGTATTCGTCGATCACCGTACGGAGCGTAAAAAGATTGTTCTTCAGCACGCTCTCCTTGGAGCGCTGGATGGACCGGGTGTAGATGGGCAACGCGACTGCCATCAACACCGCGATGATCGCCATAACGATCATCAATTCCAGGAAGGTGAACCCGAAACGCCGCCGATTCTGAACTTCACCAGTCTGAACTTCACCAGGTAGAATATGCTGTTCCATCTCGCGCCTTATCCATACTCTTGGTGTATATATCGAATACGTTCTGCCCGCCCCAGCTCTGCGACGTAGGATCGTCGCGGTCACTCCGTAAACCCCACTCGAATGTATTGGTCATGGGGTCTTTCGGGATGCGGCGCAGGTATTTATTCTTCTTATCCACCGATCCGGTGGCTTTGATCCCATCCACGAGTTGCTGCAGGCTTTCGGGATAGTTGTCCGAATCGAGCTTGGCCGGCCCGATCTTCTGGGCGTCCATATCGTCCTTGAACTTATCGATCGCGTTCCGGATCTCGCGCAGCGCCTGCTCCAGGTTGCGTTCTTTGTCGCGCTGCACTTTGTAACGCGCCAAGGGAACCGCCATGGATGTCAGGATCATCATGATGGTGAAGGCCACGATCAGCTCCACCAGCGTCAGGCCGCCCTGTGTCTTGCGCCGCATCACAAAGCCTTATTGCACGGTGACGGAGACCGACGGCGGCTGCACCGCGATCGGCTGCTGGCTCGAACTCTTGAGCGGGGCGTCCGTCACGCTTACCGTGGCAATTCCTTTGCCCACGGCTGTAAACTTGAGCTGCAACAGCGGACCGGTGCCGCTTACTCCGGGGGCTCCGGCCACCCGGCTTACGCTAATGCTCGCGTCGCCGGTGTCATTCCGAATATCCAAACTCGGCGCGACGATCTTGCCGTCCTGCGACAGCAGCGCGCCCGGCGAGATCATCTCCAACCGCAAGATCTTCGGATCCCAGCGCACTTTCACGGGAACGGTCGCCAGATCCGTCATGTTCGTAGCTTCGAGCACGATATTCACCGGGCTGCTCAACTGCGCTGTCACCTTCGCCGGACTGAAAGCCAATGCGGCCGCGCCACCCGGAGTGGCCGGAGTTACCGCAGCCGGCGTTACCGCGGCAGGGGCTGCGCTGGGAGCGGGAGCCGCCGGGGCTGCCGGCTCCTCAACTTTGGGACCATAACTCAGCTTCACCGTCGCATCCGTTCCCGCCGCGATGCCCTTCATGTCCATCCCTGTAATGTCCGGCCTGCGCACGATATGCGGAATCAGCGCGATCATCAACTGTTCCTTCTGCTTGTCTTTCGATACATTGCCGAATAGATACTTGCCGAGGACCGGTATATTCACCAAGCCTGGAATTCCGCCAATGACGCTGGTATCCTGATCCGACATCAACCCGCCCAACAGGCTCACTTCGCCGTCTCTCAACCGGATGTCAGCCTCGTTCTTCTTTTGTCCGATCACCGGCTGGCTCAGGCCGCCCAGATTGAGCGTGTTCGCGATGTTGGAAATATCCACGCTCACGTGCAGAGTCACTTCGTCGTTCCCATGCACGTGCGGCGTCAGCTCCACGTTCACGCCGATATCGACGAACTGAAACTGCGTGCTCACCAGCGGACTGACACCCACCGTTCCAACACCGGGCTGGAAGCTGCCCGTGGCATACGGATACTTTTCGCCGATCTTCAACGTCACCTTCTGGCCGTCAGAGACACGCACCTCCGGCGATTCCTGTATTTTGGTCCGCGAATCCGACATCACGGCCTGCAACGTCGCACCCGGGAGGCTGGTGGAAAACTGGTTCGTTGACAAATGGAGTTGCGAAAGGGCGACAGAGGTGGAAGTGGCTGCGGTGCTGCCGGTTGTCGTGGTAGTAGTGGTGGTGCTGGTGGCGCCCGTGCCACCTGTCCCGCTTGCCCCGGTGGTAGAACTTAGGATCGGATTGGTCGGCGAGAACTGAATCGGCAGGCTCAGTCCATTGGTGCCGTTGGAGACCAGCCCGGCGCCGATCTGGTGGCTGATGTCGCTCGCCACGTCCATCACGATCACATCCACCACTACTTCCGCTTTCGGCTTGTCCAGATCATGCAATAGCTTTTCCACCAGCATCACTTTGTCCACGGTGTCGCGGACCACAATCGCGTTCTCCGCGTTGAACTGGAACATCCGGCGCACGTCGGTTACAGACCGTACGGCCGTCACCATCTCAGAAAACTCCTGTGTCGAAGTGGGATTTTTCAGATAGAACACCTTCACCACTTCGTCCTCGTAGTCCCGGCGCTTCGTCACGTTGTCCTCAGTGACAAAAATGGCGTTGCCGCTGATCGGTTTCCAATAGGTCTTGGTCAGCAGCCCGACGTAATCCAACGCTTCCTGCAAGGTAACGTTATTCAGATCGAGGTTGGCGTTCTTTCCGGCCTGCATCTGGGGATCGAAAAGCACATTAATCCCCGCCAGCTTGCCCACCGTTTCATACAGCACTTTAGGCGGCTGATTGTTCATTTTCAGCTGGCTGATCTGGTTGGTTACCGGCTTCAGCTCCGGCACGGACTGGAGCGACTGGATCATTGCCAGGCTGTCCTTCTGAGCCCTCTCAACCGACGTCATCGGTTTCTCGCCCGGTGGAACCAGCCCCTTTTGCTTCTGCTCCAGCAGTTCCTTGGTCTGCTGGATATCCTGCAACGCGATCATCGACCCCGGGTCGGCCGCAAACCCCTTTTGAAACTCTTCCAAGGCCTTTTCCAGGTCACTGGCGTCCAACAGTTTTTTCCCAGCCTTCACGTGCTCCTGGCCGGATTCAAACCGCGCGCGCCGCGTGGCCAGTTCATAAATCGTTTCCTGCGGATCGGTCTTCAGCGCCTCCTCGTAAAACTCCAGCGCCTTGTCGTATTCCTTGCGAGCTTCGGCTTCCGTTCCAAGCTTGAACAGTTTGTCACCCTTGCGGGTGCGAGCCTCTAGGCCCTGCGTCGGCAGGAGTAGTAGCCCGACACAGAGCGGAGTAATGGCGCGTAACCTGTTGAAAGAAATCATCTTATTCTCTAGGAAGGCCGCATGTTACAATAAGCCTGAGTCTAGACCCCGGAAACTTCCACATAAACGCTTGACGCGGCTGGCTTTCCTGGCGTTGAGTAGAAAAAAAGACCTGCGGAGCCCTCTATCAAAATTGCGCAGCCTGGTATCAAGATCTTGAGCGATAATCGTCATGCCGGGCATGATTATCATCTGCTCGAACGCTTTGAAGCCGGACTCGCCCTCACTGGCACAGAGGTCAAGGCCGCCAAGGATGGCCGTATTCAACTCAAAGACAGCTTTGCCGAGGTGCAGGGCAATGAGGCCTGGCTGCTCAACGCCCATATCAGCCACTACTCGCATGGCAATCGTGAGAACCATGAGCCTACCCGGCGGCGCAAGCTTCTGCTGCATAGAGAAGAGATCGACAAATTACTGGGAAAAACGCGGGAAAAAGGGTTGACCCTCATTCCCACCAAGATGTATTTGAAAAGCGGTCATATCAAGGTAGAGCTGGCCGTGGCCAAGGGCAAGAAGCTGCACGACAAGCGCGAAGCCGAGCGGACGCGGGAGATGGAAGCCGAAGCGCGCGCCGCCATCGGAAAACGCAGATAAGCAGATAAAAGAAGACAAAAGGGGACAAGAGGATCAATGGAGATCAGGCTGGAACCGAAGAAGCTAGGGGATGTGGATTCGGATGCATTGGTCGTCGTGGGATTCGAAGGTGCGGCGCCCGCGGCTGCCGCAGCCGACCAAACCAAAGAGCTGTATGATTCTGGCGAGTTCAGCGGAAAGGCGCTTGAGATCGCGATCCTGCATCGCCCGGCCGGTCTGAAGGCCAAACGGCTAGTGCTCGCCGGCGGCGGCAAGAGCGAGAAATTCGATGCCGCCGAACTTCGCAAACTCACCGGCGCCGTGGTCCGCGCACTGAAATCCAAGGCCATTCACACCATCACGCTGGCTCTTGATGAGGCTCAACGCTCCGACGATTTTGTGGCGTCCGCGGTGGAGGGTGCGGTTCTCGCCGATGTAGAAAACGACCGTTATAAAACCGATCCGAAGAAGAACGAAAAGCGCGTCGATTCCTTCGCGGTTCTCGGTGGATCGCAATCCGCGGTGGATCGCGGGCGCATCCTCGCCGAAGCGCAAAACTTCAGCCGCGACCTCGCCAACGAACCCGCCAATGTCTTAACTCCCACCCTGCTCGCCGAACGCGCCAGCCAGATGGCCAAGGAATTCGGCCTGGAGTGCGAAATTCTGGATCAGGATCGCATGCGCCAGCTCGGTATGGGCGCATTGCTGGGCGTTGCGCAAGGCAGCGCCGAGCCGCCCGCGCTCATCGTCATCCGGTACAAGCCCGCAAAAGCCTCGTCATCGAAGGATCATCTCGGTCTCGTCGGGAAGGGCGTTACGTTCGACACCGGGGGCATCTCCATCAAGCCGTCGGAAGGCATGGAGAAGATGCGCTACGACATGGCCGGTGGAGCGGCCGTGCTCGGCGCCATGCGCGCCATCGCGCAAGTCAAACCATCCATCCCAGTGACCGCGCTGGTACCCACCGTCGAAAATATGCCCGGCAGCAAGGCCCAGCGGCCTGGCGACATCGTCACATCTTTGTCTGGAAAAACCGTGGAAGTTTTGAACACCGACGCCGAAGGCCGCCTCATTCTCATCGACGCGCTCACCTATGCCCAGCGCCTGGGCTGCACTCATCTGGTGGACGCCGCAACATTGACCGGAGCGATTGTAGTGGCGCTCGGGAGCGTCAACGTCGGCGCATTCACCAACAACGAGGCCTTTCTCCAAAAGCTGCTGGCTGCCGCCAAGGCGGAGGGCGAAAAAACCTGGCAGTTGCCCATGGACGATGAATACAAAGAGCTGCTGAAGAGCTCTTTCGCCGATCTCCACAACATCGGCGGCCGCTCCGGAGGTTCCATCACGGCAGCCTGGTTCATTCGCGATTTCGTCGACGAAACGCCCTGGATTCACCTGGACATTGCGGGCACGGCCTGGCTGGACGATGCGAAGCCGTACATGGCGAAAGGCGCGACGGGCGTGGGTCTGCGTACGTTTGTGCGTCTGGCCGAATCCTGGTAGCCGTCCGCTCATGGGACGTGATGTCCCGCCCCTGAACAGGTCCGCCTGCCCGGTTAAGCCCGTATTCCCTTTTAGATGCTACGGTTCCCCGGGTTGGCAGCCATCTTGCCCAGTCTTGCCATACTAGGAGCAATCATGCGAACGCTGGCTCAGGACATCCACTACGGCTGCCGAATGCTCGCAAAGGCGCCTGGGCTAACGGCCATCGTCGCGGCTACGCTCGCGCTGGGCATTGCGGCGAATGCAGTCATTTTCAGCGTCGTGAATGGTTACCTCCTCCGTCCCCTGCCTGTCCCGCACCCGGAACAGATCGCCTTCTTAGCCGCGCAGCAGAAGGGCAGTTCCCCTTTGCTCTTTTCCTTCTCCCATCCCGATTTTCTCGATTTCCGTGCGCAAACCGCGCCTTTCGCCGATCTGTTTGGCTTCATGCCCGTGCTGCCTGGCTTGAGCGCGGACGGCAAAGCCGACCAGTTGTTCGCCACGTACGTGACCGGAAATTACTTTACAGCGCTGAACGTCCAGCCGCTGCTCGGCCGCCTGATTTTGCCGGACGAAGAGAATCAGCCCGGGAAGGCCGCGTCCATGGTGCTCGGATATTCCTATTGGCAGAAGCGATTTCGGGGCGATCCCCATGTAGTTGGAAAGCAGGTTCGCCTGAATGGCAAGCCGGCCATGATCGTCGGGGTGGTTCCCAAGCAGTTTCTTGGAACCCTTTCGATCGTGGAATTGGATGGCTATCTTCCTCTGAGCAGCGGCGGCGCTCTAGACGAGGACTTCGCCGGCTTGATGCAGACGCGCGATGCCAGGGTCATGCGGGTGATGGCCCGATTAAAACCAGGCGTGAGCTTCGCCAAAGCGCAGGCGTCCGTGAACGTCATTGCCGAGCGCCTGGCGAAACAATATCCCGCCAGCGACAAGAACATCACCGTGCGCGTCTATCGCGAGCAGTTAGCCCGCCCGCAACCGCTAGGCGACAACGTGGTTGCCGTTATGGCTGGCTTCTTCATGATTCTGGCTGCGCTGGTACTGCTGCTGGCATGTATGAATGTCGCGAACGTTCTTTTGGCGCGCGCCACGTTGCGGCGCCGCGAAATGGCCCTGCGAGCCGCATTGGGCGCCAGCCGCGGCCGCTTGATTCGCCAATTGCTCACCGAAAGCCTCTTATTGGGACTTCTCGGCGGCGTAGGCGGAATCATTGTCGGCAACTGGCTCAATCCCGGAGACGTTTCCAAGTTCATCAGCGCCAATTTGCCGGTGCACCTGGATTTGAGCTTTGACTGGCATGTTTTCGCCTATGCATTCGGCGCCACGCTCTGCAGCGGAATCGTCATCGGACTTTGGCCCGCCTGGGGAGCCTCTCGCACCGACCTCCATGGGGTTTTGCAGGAGGGCGGCAGGAGCGATACCACCGGCTCTGGCCGCCATCGTTTGCGCAACTTCCTGGTTGCAGCTCAGGTGGCCGGTTCTCTTGTGCTGTTGGTGATCGCCGGGCTTCTGGTTCGCAGTCTTCAGCACGCCGGGAATGTCCATCTTGGCTTCGATCCCAGCCATGTGCTGAATGTCACCATGGACCCGCATCAGATCGGCTACGACGAAAAACAGCAGCGTGACTTCTATCGCCAACTCGAAGCCCGCGTGCGCCAATTTCCCGGCGTCCAATCCGCCAGTCTGGCGTTTGGAGTGCCGATGGGAAACCTGAATATCGTGAATGCGGGCAGCGTCTCCATCCAAGGTCATCCGATCGCACCGGGTCAACAGGCGCCCACCGTGTTCTTCAACAACGTCGATTCCGATTACCTCAATACCATGCGAGTTTCCATCCTCAGGGGCCGCTCTTTCACTGAGTCGGACAACGAGAAGGCTCCGCGGGTCGCGGTTGTGAACCAGGTCATGGCTGAAACCTACTGGCCGCACGAGGATCCTATCGGAAAATGGTTCACCTTAAAACCGCTTTCCGCGCCGGCCCAGACCATGCAGGTGGTGGGTCTGATGGCAAACGGTAAATACGCGACCATCTTCGAAGATCCCACCGCTTTCTTTTATGTACCCCTGGCGCAGAATTTCGTTTCGATGCAGACCTTGCAGTTGCGGTCAGCGATAGCACCGGAGACGCTGATCGCACCCGTCCGCAATGAAATCCGCCGGCTGGCCCCCGATCTTCCCATCATCGATGCCGCCCCGATGCAGAAGGCCGTCGACGGGGCCAACGGCATGCAAATCTTCCAGATTGGAGCCTACTTTGCCGCTGGCATCGGAGGCTTGGGATTGTTCCTGGCCGTGCTCGGCGTCTATGGCGTGGTATCGTTCGCCGCAGCTCAGCGCACGCGCGAGATTGGAATCCGCATGGCACTGGGAGGAAGCGAGCGTGATGTCCTGCGCTTGGTCCTGAGGCAAGGCGTGGGCATGGTGCTTATCGGCCTGTTAGTGGGTGTCGTTGCAGCCTTGGCCTTGACCCGCGTGATGACCCGATTCTTGCTCGACGTCAGCCCGAGCGATCCTCTCACCTACGTTACGGTGGCCCTCTGTCTCTCCGCAATCGCGCTGTTGGCTTGCTGGATCCCCGCACGCCGCGCCACCCACGTCGACCCCGGCATCGCCCTGCGCTACGAATAGATTGTGTTTTGACTTCCAATAATGTGTCATGCGTGAAGGAGCTCCCATGAAGTCACTATCGAAAGTTGTTCTCCTGATTACCGCCGTGGCCGGGCTCGCCATGGCTGCCGACAAACCCAATTTCTCCGGCGACTGGAAACTAAATGCCGCCCAGAGTGACTTCGGGCCCATCCCGGCGCCTGCCAGTAAACTCGCAAAGTCACCCACGCCAAACCATCCCTGACCATCGAAGGGCGCCCTCACCTGGGATGGCGACGCCTTGCAGATCAATTCCAAAGCGTCGATACAAGGTACCGACGTTGTCATCAAAGACAGAATTACGCTCGGAGATGACGGCAAGACCCTCACGGATACGGCGCACGTCTCTACGCCGCAGGGCGATTTGGATATAAAGCTGGTCTTCGAGAAGCAGTGACGTTGCCGCTACTTGCGCGCGCCGTCGATCTGCACCAGCTCACTTTCACTCGCGTTTTTCTTGGGCGGCGTCAGCAACGATCGCGGCAGTTTTGAGAAATACACCAGCCGTTCCACCCACGGCAGGAGCTTTCGTACCGTGCGTCCATGCAGCAGCAAGCTTCCCGCCACCAGCGCTCCGCTGGGGATTGTCGTGCAGCAGCGGGCGCACACATCGATTTCGCCCGCGCGCCGGGAAACATGCAGCTCCCGCATGCGCTGCATCGCGTCGGAATTCCAAATCTGGGGCAGGCTCTGGGTCCCGATATTTCCCACCGGGCCGCCGTCCAGTGTGTAGCTCTGGCAGCACGGATACACGTCGCCGTTCTGCTTCACGTACATCGGGCCTCGCCACAAATAGTGGCAGGGATGTTTCCAATCCTCCGCCGCATGCCGCGCCTCCGGCTGCAGAACGTTGGTTTCGTCCTCCTTGATGCGCACTTGATCCACGCCCGGCACATCTTTCCAGAAGCGTACGAAATCGTCCACCTCGCCTGCGTTGCGCTCCATCCGCACCATCTGGACCACCACTTGCACCTTGGCTTTGCGCTCGTGTTTCATGCGCGCGAATCGCAGGAAATTGTCGCGCACCTTCTCGAAATTCGCGCCTTTGCGATAGTACTCGAAGGACTCCTTAGTCGAGCCGTCGAAACTCAGCGTGATGTGTTCGAGCGGCGTGTCCAGCAATCGCGCGCAAGTCTTCTCGTCGAAAAACGTGCCGTTGGTCGATAGCAGTGTGGAAATGTTGTGGCGCTCGCAGTACTCGATCCGCTCGAAAATCTTGCGATCCATGAACGGCTCGCCCAGGCCGATCAGCATCATGTGTTCGGCGCTTTGGCCCGACTCGCGCACCAGCCGCTCGAAAATCTCGTCCGCCATGTCCGCTTTGGGCTGCTTATGAGTTTCGCGCGGGCACATGGGACAATACAGGTTGCACTTCGCCGTGGTTTCGACGATGTATTCGACGGGAAGCGCGTTCAGCGTCGTCTTCCGGCGCAGGTAGCCCCACAGTAATTTCGCTCGATTAACCGCCCTCATGGCAACAGACTTCATTATCGAGAATACCGATGCCAGGGTCCAACTGCTGAATGCCGCGCCGTTCCGCGATAGCGCGAAGTACGTTCTTTACTGGGCGCAGGTAAACCGCCGCGCGACTTGGAATCATGGACTGGCGCACGCTGTGGAGCTGGCGAACCGGGCCGGACTTCCGGTGCTCTTCTATGAAGGATTGACCTTCGATTATCCCTACGCGAGCGAGCGTTTCGACCAGTTCGTTTTGAACGGCGTTTGCGACACGGGAAGGGAATTGGAGCGGCTCGGAATCGGCTACATTTTCCATCATCGCCAGAAGCGCAGCGATCCGAACGACGTTCTTTATCGACTAGCCAAAGACGCGGCGGCGGTGGTGACGGACGCCTATCCCCTTTGGCCTGCGCGCCTGTTCAATCCCAAAGTGGCATCGAAGCTCGACATTCCTTACTACGCCGTCGATTCCAGTTGCATCGTGCCGATGTCCCGTTTCGATAAACGCGAGTACGCGGCTTATACCATCCGGCCCAAGATTCGAAAACTGCTCCCTCAATATCTACGACCGATGCCCGCGCTGCGCGTGCGGCACAAGTTTCGCGGCGAGCGTCGCGAGTACGCGCGTTCCAAGCCTTCCGGTCCGTTTCCCGGCGGCTCGGCGGCGGCGCATAAGCGGCTAAAACAGTTTCTCAGGGACAGCCTGCATCGCTACGCAAATTCCAGCAACCAGCCGTCGGAGAACGCCACTTCCGGACTCAGCCCTTATCTCCACTTCGGCCACATCTCATCGCTCGAAGTGGCGCTCGCCGTCCAAGACTACGCCCATGAGCACAAGCTCTTGCCCGACGAATTTCTCGAAGAGCTGATCGTCCGCCGCGAGCTGGCCTTCAATTTCGCACGCTTCACCGAAAATCCAGAATCCCTGGACGTGCTGCCCGAGTGGGCCCGTAAGACGCTGGCAAAACACTCAGGCGATAAACGCGATCCGGTCTACTCGCGCGGCCAATTCGAACGCGCCGAAACTCATGACCCACTGTGGAACGCGGCGCAGAAAGAACTGCTGCTCACGGGCAAAATCCACGGATATTACCGTATGTATTGGGGCAAGAAGATCATCGAATGGTCCCCATCATCTGAAGAGGCGCTGGCCACCGCCATCTATCTGAACAACCGCTACGCTCTCGACGGACGCGATCCGAATTCCATCACCAACATCCTTTGGTGCTTCGGACTGCATGACCGCCCTTGGGTGGAGCGCCCGGTATTTGGCCAGATCCGTTATATGTCCTATGACGGCATGCGCCGGAAAACGGATGTCGACAGTTACGTCCGAGGCATAGAATATCTACAATGAACATCGCCATCACGGGCGCCAGCGGGATGATCGGCAAACGGCTGCGCCAGCGCGTTGTAGAGACGGGCCATATGGCGCTTCCTATTTCACGCGCAGCCGGCGATTCCGCGCTGGCCGAGATTCTCGCCTCGGCCGACGCCGTGGTTCATCTGGCCGGAGAACCTGTGAGCCAGCGCTGGACCGAGGCGGCGAAGAAACGCATTCACGATAGCCGCGTCCAGGGTACTCGCAATCTGGTGAACACCATCTCCGCGCTTTCCCGGCGTCCCCGTGTTCTGGTGTGCGCCTCCGCGGTTGGCTACTATGGCTCGCGGGGCGACCAGATCCTCACCGAGACCTCGTCTCCAGGCACGGACTTCCTGGCGCGCGTGGTGGTGGATTGGGAAGAAGCCGCGGACCTGGCAGAGCCGCTGGGCATTCGGGTGGTTCATCTGCGCTTCGGCATGGTCTTGGGAAGCGGTGGCGCGCTGGCCAAACTGCTCCCTCTGTTCCGTGTGGGCGTGGGCGGCAGGCTCAGCTCCGGACACCAGTGGATGGCCTGGATTCACCTGGAAGACGCGGTCAATCTTGCGCTTTTCGCCCTGGGCTTGCCTTCTATCCACGGCGCCGTGAACGCTACGGCGCCGCACCCGGTGACCAACCGCGAATTTACAGATCGAATGGCTGCCACGCTGCATCGCCCTGCGATTCTCCCCGTCCCCGCTTTCGCCTTGAAGTTGGCTCTAGGCGAAATGTCCGAGATGGTGCTGGCCAGCCAGCGGGTGCTTCCCACCGTGGCTAAATCCTCCGGATTCCGCTTCCAATACCCGGAATTGCAGGCTGCGCTGGATAATCTCCTGGCGGCCTCAACCTGAGAGAGAATAAGAATAGTATGCGTTGTCTGCTTCTTTTCGTCACCGCTGCCATCCTCACCGCCGCAGGCGAGATGAGTATGACCGTTGCGCAGTTGGTCATGTTCATCAGGTCGTCAGTGCAGCTCAAGCAACCCGACGTCAAGGTCGCCGAGTATTTGCGCCACGTGAAGCTCACCGATAAGTTGGACGATCGGACCATCGAGGATTTGCAAAGCCTGGGCGCGGGCGCCAAAACCGTAGCGGCATTGCGCGAGCTCGGCGATGCATCCGCCAGTCTCCCCACCGCCGCCCCGCCTCCGCCCAAACCGGTCTACGTTCCGCCTCCGCCGCCGGATTCCGAGGAGCAGGGGAAAATCATCCAACAGGCTCGCGAATACGCATTGAATTACACCAAGCAGTTGCCCAATTTCATCTGCGTTCAGGTGACGCGTCGCGATTTCGATCCCACCGGGAATGGCAACAACTGGTATCACTCCGACACCATCACCGCGCGGCTGAGCTACAACGGCACCGAAAATTACGAAGTGATCCTGCACAACAACGAGCCGGTGGCCAACGGAAAAGACATGCGGCAATTTGGCGGGACAACGTCCGAGGGTGAATTCGCCAGCATGCTGGACCAGCTCTTTGAGCCGGACACTCATACCCAGTTTTCCTGGGATCATTGGGGCAAGCTGCGTGGCCACAAGGCCTATGTCTTCGCCTACGATGTGCAGCAGGAGTTCTCGCATTATCGCGTAGAGGCCGACGACAAACTGTCCATCATGCCCGCCTATCGCGGGCTGGTGTATATCGACGAGGATTCGAGAACGGTGGTGAAGATCGTCATGACGCCTTACAACATGCCGAGCACGTTCCCCATCCACGATATCAACTCATCGCTCGACTACGACCTCGAGACCATCGGAGACCAGCAGTATATGCTGCCGCTGAAGTCGGTCCTGACGTCTAAACGCGATCGCCAGATGACCAAGAACGATATCGAATTCCGGCTGTATCGGAAGTTCGGAACCGAATCCAGCATCAAGTTTGAGACCCCGGATGCGCTGCCGGAAGATCAAACTAAAGAGAAGCCGTCCGAAGACAAGCCTCAAAAGTAGCGAGCGCTTCGTTTACGTTCATACTGTCCGGGCGCATGATGGCGATTTTGCCTGGCCCCGTTGGGCGCCAGCGCTGGAACATGCGCTCGCAAACCGCGCCCGCAAAGATGCTGATCATGGGAACGCCACAAGCTGCGGCGACATGTCCGCCGGCGGAATCGTATCCCACATAAAGTTTGCTGCGCTGGATATGCGCCGCGAAACCAGCGAAGGAGCCATCCCACATCACGATGTCCTCTCCGCCGGCCTTGGCGACCGCGCGCTCCACTCGCTCGGCTTCTTCCCCGCCTGCGCCTTTATCGATCAGCAGCGGCCGCGGCAAACGCCGCAGCAGTTCTTCTTCGAACCGATCCGCGACGCGCTTGGCTGGGTTTTCGCCGACTCCGAAGCTGACCGTTGTGGCGAAATGGGCAGCGTCCAGGCCGGTGGAAATATAGGGACGGGCGGACGCAATGCCGAGCGATTCCCGAACCCAGCGTGGCGCTAGTACGGAGAGCTGCTCGTCTCCATCTGCTCCATAAGACCGGCTTTCGAAGAGATAGTAATCTTCTTCCGGGCAAATGGGAAGCAGGCCAAGCTGTGTTAAACGGGAATCCGGATCGAGGATGATGCTGCGCGGCAAACAAACCGCTTCCCGGAGCCGCGGCCACACTGCTAGCCGGTCATCGATGGTTCCGCTGCGTCCATAACCGATCGCGAGATGCCGCAGACGCGGATCCGCCGCAAACAGCTCCCAGCTTTTCTGAGGACCGGTGAGCCAGATCGTCGCGTTCGGGAAGCGCTGTTTCGCGGCATCCAGAATGACGCTGGTCACGGCCACATCCGCGCCCAGCGTTACCCGCGAAAGTACAAAGACATTCTGGATGGAATCGGGATCGCGATCCAACACCCGTGGCCGCCGAACTCGTTCGTAACGCGCCACCAGATGCTCGGCATGCAGCCCGGTGCGGCGCGCGATCACCGCGGAAAACAGTTCGGCGTAAACGCGGCATAGATGCGGCTCAAAAAGATCCCCCAGCCGTTCGACGATGATGCGGAATAGCTCGCGGTCGCCACCGCAGGCCAGCAAATCCGTCAGCAAATGTTCCGGCCAGGGACGGGCTTCCAGGCAGTGTGCGAGCAGATCGCCCGCCAGACGCTCAGCCGAGGTATTTTCCAACCAGTAGCTCCAGTTTCTTGCGCGTGGCCTCGGGAACGGCCTTGCGATCGGTCATCAACGCGTGTGCCAGCGCCGATCCGCACTTGCACTCGCGCGCGTCCGGCATGCCAGCCACGGTGGCCGCCACCACCTTGCAAGCGTTGTCGGCGTTCTGCCTCAGGTTCGCCAAAATATCGGTCACCGTAACGGCAGCGTGCTCCTCGTGCCAGCAGTCGTAATCTGTCACCATCGCGATCGTGACGTAACAAAGTTCCGCCTCGCGCGCCAGTTTAGCCTCCTGCAGATTGGTCATGCCGATCACGTCCATCCCCCAACTGCGGTAAACGTTCGATTCCGCCTTGGTGGAGAACGCCGGACCTTCCATGCAAAGATACGTCCCGCCGCGTCCCACGTTAACGCCGGTTGCGATGCACGCTTGATGCACCGCCGCGGAAAGCTGCGGGCACACCGGGTCCGCGAAGCTCACGTGCGCCACCAATCCTTCTCCAAAGAACGTGGAGACACGCCCGCGCGTGCGATCGAAAAACTGATCGGGGATCACAAACTTCAGCGGCGGGTGCTCTTCTTTCAGCGAGCCGACCGCGCTGAGCGATAAGATGCGATCCACGCCCAGCGATTTGAACCCATAAATGTTGGCGCGAAAATTCAACTCCGACGGCGAATGTCGATGGCCACGGCCATGGCGCGACAGGAATGCCACTTCCTTGCCCGCCAGCTGCCCCACCACGTAAGGGTCCGACGGCTTGCCCCACGGCGTATCGATCGCCATCTCTTCATGCGCGGTGAAGCCGGGCATCGAATAGAGGCCGCTCCCGCCGATAATTCCAATTGTTGGTTTCTTCATCTTTGAATGAGTTCCAGCAAAACGCCGCCGGTGGACGAGGGATGAACGAAGACATACAGATGCCCACCCGCCCCGGCGCGTGGCTCGTTCAGCAATCGCGCGCCCTGCGCTTTTAGCCGTTCCACTGTAGCAGCCAGGTCCGGCACTTTCACCGCCACATGGTGCAGACCTTCCCCGCGCTTCTCGACGAACTTCGCGATCACCGAATCCGGCTCCGACGCTTCCAACAGTTCAATGCGCGGACCACCGGCGGGCAACATCGCAACATTTACTTTTTCTTTCTCCACCGTTTCGCGCAGGCTCACCGGGAAGCCGAGTTGCTTCTCATAAAAACCCAGTGCGGCATCCAAAGACCGCACGGCGATACCCAAATGATCAATTTCGAATTTGCTCGATCCGGTTGTTTTCATCCAGGAGTGGACTATCGTGTATGGGTCCGCCCGGCGCGCCGCTACCCCTTCCGCCGCGGCCTGAAAATCAATGCTCGCAAATTCCTCCAGCAACCGTTCGCGCAGCATCTCCCGCAGGCGCAGAGTCCAATGGGCCACGGCGCGATTCTGGTCGCCGGGACGATCGAGAAATGCGCGAATGGCAGCCAGCGTTTCGACGATCCCCCGACACTCCGTGGCGACTGTATGCACAATCGGAGGGACCCACCCGTCAGCTCGTGTGGAGAGGCTCTGCAAGGCCAGGATCTCGCGCTCCAGGCGATCCGCTCCAGGTTGATCGGCCTTGTTGATCACGAACACGTCGGCGATCTCCATGATGCCGGCTTTGATGGCTTGCACGTCGTCGCCCATGCCCGGCACCAGCACCACCACCGTTACATCCGCGAGTTTTGCCACTTCCACTTCATCCTGGCCCACGCCTACCGTTTCCACCAGAACAATGTTTTTGCCTGCTGCATCCAGCAGCAGCGCCATGTCGGTAGTGGCAGCGGCCAGCCCGCCGAGATGTCCGCGCGTAGCCATGGAACGGATGAACACACCCGAGTCCGCGTGATGGCTGAGCATGCGGATGCGGTCGCCGAGGACCGCGCCGCCCGAGTAAGGGCTGGTGGGATCCACCGCGAGGACTCCAACCGCTTGGCCCTCGCGCCGCAGCTCCCCTACCAGACGATCTGTTAGCGTGCTTTTTCCCGCGCCCGGCGCGCCGGTGATTCCAAGCACCGTGGCCTTGCCAGTATAGGGAAACAATTCCGTCAGCAATGCTTCAGCGGACGGGGAGCGATTTTCAACCAGAGTGGCTGCGCGGGCCAGTGATCGCAGGTCGCCAGCCAGGATTTTTTCCGCCCATTCCGTCATTGCCGGTCAGGCGTCGCTCTTGAGGAGCTGGCGCGCAATCACCAGTCGCTGGATCTCGCTGGTGCCTTCGCCAATGGTGCACAGCTTGACGTCGCGATAGAATTTCTCGACCGGATAGTCCTTGATGAACCCGTTGCCACCATGGATCTGCACCGCCTCGCTGGTTGCGCGCACCGCGATCTCGGACGCAAACAGCTTCGCCATGGACGATTCCTTGGTAACGCGCTGTCCATGATCCTTCATCCATCCCGCACGATAAGTGAGCAGACGCGCAGCGTCGATCTCGGTAGCCATGTCGGCCAGCTTGTTTTGGATGGACTGAAACTCCGAAATGGGCCGTCCGAACTGTTTGCGTTGCTTGGAATATTTCAACGCGGCTTCGTACGCGCCCTGCGCCGTGCCCACCGAAAGCGCGGCAATCGAGATACGGCCGCCGTCCAGGATACGAAGGCTGTCGACAAATCCTTCGCCTTGCTTGCCTAGCAGTTGCGATTCGGGCACCCGGCAATCGGTGAAGATCACCTCGCCGGTGGCGCTGGCTCGCATTCCGAGCTTGTTTTCCTTCTTGCCGAACCGAAACCCGGGCACGCCATTTTCCAGAATGAACGCGGAAACTCCGTGTTGCGACGCGGCGCGTTCCGTGACCGCCATAGCGACGCAGACGTTGGCGTAACCGGAATTCGTGGTGAATACCTTGCTCCCGTTCAGCACCCAGCACGAGCCGTCTTTCACACCCGTGGTTCGCATGCCCGCGGCGTCCGAGCCCGATTCCGATTCGGTGAGTGACCAGGAACCGATCCACTCGCCGGTAGCGAGCTTCGGAATGTATTTGCGCCGCTGCTCCTCGCTGCCTGCAATGAAGATGTGATTGGTACAAAGAGAATTGTGCGCGGCCACGATCAGGCCTACCGAGGGATCGACACGCGAGAGTTCCTCGATGATGATGGAGTACTCAATGTAGCCCAGCCCGGCCCCACCCAGCTCCTCGGGAAAAATGACCCCCAGGAACCCCAGCTCCCCCGCTTTCTTGACCACATCCAGCGGGAAGATCGCCTCTTCGTCCCATTCCAGGACGTGTGGGCGGATTTCCTGCTCGGCAAATTCTCGGACGCTCTTGCGGAGCTGAATCTGCTCCGGCGTGAAGTCAAATTCCATGGGGGTAGGGAGGCATCCCTAATCCCATAGTACCAAGCTGTACCTGCGCCGGGTCACTTAAGCGAAGCCGCCTGAGCGAAGTCACCTGAGCGAAGACACGCACCCTGAGTGCCCTCACGCAGGCCGACCGTCCGACACTTACCGAACGATCCTGTTGAGATCCTCCGGCAGGATGTGCTGCCATCTGTCGATCGGCTTCCCCTCGGGCCCCAGGACACACCAACTCCGCATCCGGCTTCCCGAAAGATAATCAAATCGGTCGCCTTGTGCATCGAAAACGTCCAATTCGCCGGCTGGATTGCGTTCGATTCGGCCCGAAGTCAGCCGCCCCCTCACTCCGCTGTCCGCTAGGACATACACCAACACCGCCTCGCCAGAAAGAACCATCACGGCGGGATCTTACGCAGTTCTTTGGCCGAAATCTAATCGGGCGGCTGGTAGTTGTGCAGCAGATCCTGGTAGCCGTTCATCGCCAGGCGACACGCCGGATCGGAGCCGGCAAACCGCGCGCGGTGCCAGGTTTGTTTGGGCGTGTACACGATGTCGCCCTGGTCGGCAATGAAGACCGGCAATGACCCGATTTTGTACTCCATCTGGCCCAGCAGGATGAACCAGAATTCGGGCGATTCCTCATGGAAATGGCCCTTGTTCGCGTCGGTCACGGGAGTCTGCTTCTTCGGATCGCCGAGGATGATGTTGGCCACCGCGCGATCATCCGCGATGAACCGCCGCTGCTTCTCGGTTCCAGCTACCACCGCGTTGAAATCGATGTATGGCTTGTTGCCTTGATCGTACTTGCCCCGGCCTTCTATCCGCACCTTCACGAAGTTCGTGCCATCCAGCGGCACTGGCGTTTCATCCACCGGATACATGGTCTGCGCGCCCGCGATGTTGACTTCCAGCCGCAGGGAAGGCTTGTCGCCCACCGTTTCCAGGCTATAAGCGGTGCGGTAGGGCACTTGCACCAGATAGCCCTTGGACGCCACGAACGGCTGCTGGCCTTCGATGCTGAAGCGGATCTGGCCGTCCTGCACGATCCACCATTCGCGCGTGTCCGGGCGGAAGCGGCGGGCCGTCTTCGCGCCGGGCGCCATCGAGATATAGTCCGCGTGCAGCAGCGCATCGCTCACCACGGTTTGGGTCCAATTCGTTTGGCCCCTGTGCTGCGCGAGCAAGTCGGTGAGCTTCCAGAGTGGCCGGTTCGGCGCTACCCAGGTGGCAGGTTGGACGGGAACGGGCGCCCAAGCCAAGCGGCTGTCTGGCTGGGCTCCGAGCGGCAGCATGGCGAAAGCCAGGAGAAGTACGGTCCTCATCTGGCCTACGTTATCACTGCGAATCGCCAGTGTAAACGTCCATAACCGTATCCTGTTTATATGCAGACGACGATTCGACCGGCGGTAGTGATTACAGGCGCAAGCCGCGGCATTGGTGCAGCCATTGCAAGGCTGCTGGGCGCCAGCGGCTACAGCGTCGCGGTGAATTATGCCAACGATGTGAATGCGGCACGAGAGGTGTTAACGAATCTCACGAGCGCGGGATCGCGAGCCGTGGCAATTCAGGGCGACATTTCGCGTGAGGCTGACGTTCTGCGCCTCTTTGAGATTGCGGAGCGCGAGCTTGGTCCGATTCGCGCGCTGGTGAACAACGCTGCCATCACCGGCGGCTTTGCGCGCGTGCAGGACATCAATAGCGCGGCTCTGACCCAGATGCTGGCCGTCAACGTCGCCGGTTCCATGCTATGCGCCCGGGAAGCGGTGCGCAGAATGTCAAACAAGCGCGGTGGTTCCGGCGGAAGCATCGTGAACATCTCTTCCATTGCGGCCAGAACCGGTAGCGCGGGCGAGTGGGTGCACTACGCGGCTTCCAAGGGCGCCATGAACACCTTCACCATCGGACTGGCGCGGGAAGTGGCTGCGGAGGGGATTCGGGTAAATGCCGTCGCTCCGGGCCTGGTGGACACCGGCTTGCACGCCGCGAATGGCGAACCTGGGCGACTCGCGCGGCTGAATCCTACCATACCGATGCAGCGGGCGGCCACTCCCGGCGAGATCGCGCAAGGCGTGCTCTGGCTGCTCTCAGACGCGGCTTCTTACACCACGGGAACCATTCTCGAAATCGGCGGTGGGCGCTAACCGCGAGTCGGCTAGAATGGGCCTTGTTCCAATGTTCATCCGATCGCTGACGCTGAGCAATATACTTTCGTTCCGGGAGCCTGGTCCGCTGGAGCTCAAGCCTCTCAATATCTTTATTGGCGCGAACGCGTCCGGTAAATCGAATCTCATCGATTGCATTGGATTGCTGCGTGCGCTTCCGGGTAGCGCCAGCACCTACCTCAACGACCGAGGCGGCCCCGAGAACTGGATTTGGAATGGTACACGTGGAATTGGAATACCAACAATCCGGGCCGAACTAGCGCTGGGAAAGGAATCGCTAAGATACGACATAGTATTCACAGCTGTGGAGAGCGGCCTTGCAATCCAATCAGAGCAGTTGTCGATCGCAGATTCGCCTTACCTTATCCGTCTTGGAAGGGACCTGAACATTTGGGGCGAGGGCCCGCCCGAGACCTCGAACGGTCCAGGAGTTCCCCTGGCCGAGTCAGCTCTTTCGGCTTACCGAAATCCCAAGGATGCGAGGATCACGGTTGCCGCCCGCGCGTTCGGCGGTATCCGTATCTATCGAGATTTTATTACTGGGACGCGGGACGACGCGAGGATCGGCGTTTCTTACTCGGGACCCAAACGCCCGCTCGAAGAAGACGGCTCGAACCTGGCGTTGACATTGCAGGAGTTGGATTTTCAAGGCGCGCTCCAGGATGTGAAGCGCTATCTGAACCGGCTGTCCGATCGGTTCGAAGACATCAAGGTCCGGCCGAAGGTGGCCGATCCCAGTTGTATCTGCAAGAGCGTGGAGCAGGGATGGTCTCGGCTACGAGGCTCTCCGATGGAACGCTGAAGTTCCTCTGCTTGATGGCTGTCTTGCTCGACCCGAATCCCGGCCCACTAATCTGCATCGAAGAGCCGGAGACTGGACTGCATCCCGATGCGTTGGCGCTGGTTGGCAACGCTTTGCGCGAAGCCTCAACCAGAACCCAGTTGATCGTGACGACGCACTCCGACGCTCTGGTGGATCGCTTCACGGACGAACCCGAGAACGTTGTCATTTGCGAAAGAGATTTTGATGAGGGCACTACGTTCCGGCGCCTGTCGCGGGAAGAACTCAAAGAATGGCTCGATGAATACACGTCGGAGAGCTTTGGAGACGAGGGGAGATCGGCGGCACGGAACGCTAATGGAGATTTGAATCTATTTCGAGGGAAACAAGGCGCTCCGGGGCGGGTTCGAATCCTTCTTCGCCGAACTCAGGACCTCCGCTCGCGAATCGGGCTCACCCGTTGAACTTATCGCTGCCAAAGACGGGCCTGCCGTGTACCGAAAAGCGGAACGGACTCACCCCGAAGCCTGGAACATTCTTCTCAAAGACAGCGAGGGACCCGCGCCAACACAACTTCAAAAGCATGTTTTCTGGATGGTTGAACTCATGGAGGCCTGGTTCCTGGCCGATCCCGATTCTCTCGGCCGTTACTACGGAAGGGATTTTCGACCGAATGCTATTGGCGACGCCGCGGATGTCGAGAGAGTGCCGAAAGCAGAAGTGCTGGATCGGCTAAGGAGAGCTACAACAAAAACAAGCAAGGGCGAATACCACAAGGTAAAGCACGCGCCTTTCCTGTTGGAAAAGCTCGACCCTCACGAAGTGCAAACACGAGCTGAACATTGCCGGCAACTATTCGAGGCCGTGATGGCGAGGCTAACCTAAGCGATCGTTTCCGTACGCGCATCCCATCGCACCGTGCGCCCTTGGTGAAAACTTTCGAGCGCCATGCGGCATGCGATCGAAACGCGATAGCCCAGCTCAAACGGGCAGTGCGGTTCTTTTCCCGAGCGGATGCAGTCCACGAAATTCTGCATGTGCGCGGTGGGAAAGCTGGCCACTTTACCTGCTATCTCCGCGCCTTCGGGACGATTCACCTTTTGCGGCAAGTAGCGAACGCCGGCCGAATTGCGTGAGATGGTCCCGTCCGATCCGAGCACGTCTTCGGTGATGCCGAGCTGGCTGTTGCCAAGCCCCGAATCCCAGCTCACCAGCATCTGCTCGCCCTGCTGGAACGTCACGTTCATGGTATCGGGAACGTCGCGCCCGTCTTTCCACAGATACAACCCGCCGGTCATGGTAGCGGCTTGCGGAATCTGCAGATTGAGCGCCTTGTACCAGAACGCCAGTTGCTGGCTCAGGTTCTCGTAGACGTTGCCGCCGGAATAATCCTCGAAGAATCGCCAGTTGATGAAGCGGTGCGCATCGAAATCCCGCCGCGGCGCATCCCCCAGGAACGAGTTCCAGACGATGTTCTCGGGCGTCATATCGGGATACACGGGCCGCGCCCACTGCGCTTTGCCGTGCGGCGTATTGCGGTACCAGTGCATGCGGATCGCCGTGATTTTGCCGATGTGGCCGCTGGCCAGAAAGTTCACCGCATCGCGAATCTGGCCGGAAGAGCAGGCTTGATGGCCAATCTGCACCACCGCTTTCGGAGCCTGCCGGTGCGCCGCGCGCATCCGCTTGGCATGCTCCAGCGTGAAGGCCAGCGCTTTTTCCTGATATGCATGCTTGCCCGCTTCGAGCGAGTGGACGAAGTGCTCCGCGTGCAGATGCTGCGGCGTGGCGATGATGACAGCGTCAATCCCTGGCTCGTCCAGCAAGCGGCGATGATCGTTGTAAGCGGCCGCCCCCGGCACTAAATTGCGCGCATCTTCTAAACGCTTGCCATACACGTCGGCGAACGCGGCAATCTCGACGTTGGGGCAAGCCAAGGCTTGATGAACCAGCTCTGTGCCGCGCTGCCCCGCGCCGATGATGCCCACCCGCACGCGATCGTTCGCGCCGAGCACACTGCCGGAGGATGCCGAGGCCAGCGTGGAGGCCAGGCCCGTTGCCATGGCGCCGATAAATTTGCGGCGAGAGTCCATTTACGATTGTTCCGAAGCCGATTGTCTCAGAGCCGCGCGCGTCTCCTTGATTTGCTCAGCATGCCGCCTGGAGTGTCCCGCGGTGATGATCAGCAATTCCACACCATTCACCGCTCCGAAACGTGGATGTTCGGCCGCCAGGCAATAAAGATCGTCCGAGCGCTCCTCGGCGAACTGAACGCTGCGCGTGCGTCCAGTGTTGAATTCTTCCAGCGCCTGCGCGAGCGTCGTAAATCGGCCGCTGGGCACCACCGCCTCAGGCGCTTTCACGCGCGTAGAGCGATCGGGAACCCGCGTCGTCAGGGCGGCCTCTTTCTCCTTGTCCACTCGCGGAGCATCCAGTTTCTTGGCCCCTTCCAGCCAGCCCTGGAACCGCACTTCCACGGTAGCGACGTGCTCCACGCAATCGAGCACCGACCAGCGCTCCGGATGGGGACGCTCCTGCGCCTGCGCCTCCGTGATTCCGGCTACCGCTGCCAGGAACTCGTGCCGGCTGCGCTCCAAATTCTCTACGATCTCGCTTCTTTCCTTGGGGGCCATGTCGATTTTCCTATGCGTTCAGTCCACATTGCCACAGTGCGCACAAGGCCGTATTGTATAGCGCTAGCGCCGTGGTGATTTGTCCCAGATGATTGTCGTTGGTCGAAAGATAGGACGCGCGCTCGGCTACGTCCGGATGCAGATTGCCGTCGGTGGAGCAGTCGATCACGACGGCCCCAGGTTTGATATTGCGGATCAAGTCGGCTTCCGAAAGCGCCGGAAAGGCCGTGACCACGATATCGGCCGTTTCGAGGAAATGTTCCCGGTCTTCGAACCTGGTCTGCGGATGCACCATCACGGCTGTTGCGCCGATGCGCATGAGCATGCTTTGGAGCGGAATGCCGATGCGCGATGAGCTGTTGAAAATGACAGCGGTGGGCCCCGGCTGGCTCAGGTCGCGCGGGAACATCTTCTTGATGGAGTTGTGCTGCGAAATCAGGGTCAGGATGGCGCGCGCAGTGCACGGCACCACGCCCTCGTATTTTTCTTCTTCGTCCACCGTGCGGATGTTGAGCGCCATGCGGCCCGTGTTCTCCACCGTCAGGCCCTCAATGTCTTTCTCCGGGCGGACGCGGCGCAAAAAATAATCCTCGCTCTTGTCGAACGGCGCTGGGAAAAAGATGAAGGTCCCGTGGATCTTGTCGTTGACTTGCGCGCCCATCAGCAGCAATTCCAATGCGTCGGCGCTTTGGGCTTCTTCCACTCGAAAGTCCAGACCATGCTGGCGGAAGGTCTTGCTCATGTAGCTGGCGTAGCGGCGCGATCCGCGATCCACCGGCGTATCGGGCAGGCGCGGCATGAAGGCCGCCACGCGGACGCGTTCCCGGTCCAGTCCGGTCCGCTCCACCTGGCTCAGTTTGCGCTCGGCCAGCGTGAACACCTCGCTCGCCACCGTGACACAGTCCAACCGTTTTGCGGATGGAATGTTTTTGGTCCAGCTCATATCCGGCGAGAACGAAGACGTGGATGGCGGGGCCGGGTTCGCCCCCGGCAATTCAAGGGTAGTCATTGGCTCAATCTAATTATCGCCTGTAGTAAGCGTGTCGCGGGCGGACATGGGGGAAGACGCGCCCGCGCGACAATCAAAATGCCGCACAATGGGTTATCGCATCGCCTCGCCACAGTACACTCCAGATCGCCTGGAAACGCCTGAAAGAGCACCCCCTGTCGCGTGTCGGACCGGGGCTGATTACTGGCGTAGCCGACGACGATCCAAGCGGAATCGCCACCTACTCCCAAGCAGGCGCTCAATTCGGCCTGAATCTTCTGTGGACCATGCCTCTGGCCTTCCCTCTGATGGCCGCCATCCAAGTCATGTGTGGCCGCATCGGCCGTGTAACGGGGAAAGGCCTGGCTGCTAACATCAAAATTGCGTTCCCGCCGGTTGTCCTACAGGCGGTTGTGCTGCTCCTTCTGGTTGCGAACACCCTCAACATTGCCGCGGATGTCGCCGCCATGGGCGAAGTGGGAGAGCTTGTCACCGGCATCAATCGGCACCTCATGACAACTTTCATTGTTTTCGGAACGCTGCTGCTGCAAATTTTCGTCCCGTATCACCGCTACGTCGTCTTTTTGAAGTGGCTTACGGTCTCCCTCCTTGCGTACGTCGGGGTCCTGTTCGCGGTTCACGTTCCCTGGAGTCAGGTGGCGCTACGCACGGTATGGCCCCACTTCGAAATGAATTCGAGTACCGCGGCCGTGATCGTCGGCGTCTTTGGTACGACCATTAGTCCATATTTATTCTTTTGGCAGGCCTCCGAAGAGGTCGAGGACATGTTGGAAACACGAGGGACCAAACCGCTGGTGCGCGATGGGCGTGTGGCTGGAAGAGAACTCCGCCGCATTGGGTGGGACACCTGGAGCGGTATGTTTTACTCCGACATCACGGCATACTTCATCATTCTGGCGACAGCGGTCACGCTGCACGTAAAAGGCGTCACCAACATCGAGACAGCGGCTCAGGCGGCCAGCGCTCTCCGGCCGCTCGCCGGCAATTTCGCCTTTATGCTCTTTGCCCTCGGTATCCTTGGAGTCGGACTAATCGGCGTACCGGTGCTCGCGGGTTCTGCCGCCTATGCGCTTTGCGAAGCGATGGATTGGAAATGGGGTCTGGAACGAAAGGCCACCGATGCCCGCGGGTTTTACGGAGTGATTACGGTCAGCGTGCTGGCGGGGCTGGTCATCCAATACTCGCCGATCAGTCCGATGAAGGCGCTATTCTGGAGCGCGGTGATCAACGGTGTGGTGGCCGTGCCGCTGATGATTGTGATCATCCTGTTGGTCTCAAAAAAATCGGTAATGGGCCGCTTCACCGAGCGCCGCGTTATTGTCATCCTGGGATGGATCGCAACGGCTGTCATGGGCGCGGCGGCGGTGCGCATGTTTATCCCCGGTTAGTCCGCGACGAATATGCGGCGCGACCATCCGCCTCGGCGCCCGGGCCCAGGCGGAATACGCCTTCCAGCCGATGAAAGATGGCGATACGCTGGAGTTTCCCGGCTTGCGCCTCCAAGTCCTCGAAACCCCCGGCCACACCATCGAGTCCATCTCCATCCTGGTCTTCGACTTCGAGAAGGACCCTACGAAGCCCTATGCGGTCCTCACCGGAGACACGTTGTTTATCGGCGATGTCGGCCGTCCCGACCTGCGAGCTTCGCTCGGCTGGACAGCCAACGATCTGGGCGCCCACTTGTATGACTCGCTCCACAACAAACTCCTCCCGCTCCCCGACGAAACGCTGGTCTATCCCGCCCACGGCGCCGGCTCGCTCTGCGGCAAGCAGCTTTCCTCCGATACCGTCTCGTCGCTCGGAGATCAGCGGCGTTTGAATTACGCCCTCCAGCCCATGTCGAAGGAGGAATTCATCCGCCTGGTCACCGCGGACCAGCCCGATGCTCCGCCTTACTTCACTTACGATGCGATCCTCAATACCAGTGAGCGCGTCACGCTCGACAAGAATCTCGAACAGGCGCTCCATCCCATGGATCTGGACGAGGTTCTTCGAATGGGAGACGCGGGCGCTCAGATCCTCGACGTTCGTGACGCCGCCGAGTACGCCAAGGGTCATCTGGCCGGCAGCATCAACGTCGGACTGGGCGGACAATACGCCACTTGGGCAGGCACGGTGCTCAACCGCGACAAGCTCATCGTCATCATCGCCGAACCCGCTCGCGAACAGGAAGCCGCGCTGCGGTTGGGCCGCATCGGTTTCGATCACGTCAAAGGATACCTGCGGGGAGGCATGGAAGCGCTCGCCGGCCGGGAGGATCTGGTCTGGCCCACCGAACGCGTCACAGCTCCGATGGTGGCTGAGGAGTTGGCCAGCGCGGATCCACCGCTAGTGCTGGATATCCGAAACCCGCGCGAGTGGGCCACCAAGCATATTGCGGGCAGCGTCAATATCCCGCTCAATCATTTGCAGGAGCGAATTGCCGAAATCCCCCGCGACCGCGACATCGCCGTCCATTGCGCCGGCGGCTACCGCTCTTCCATCGCCGCCAGCATTCTGCATCAATATGGCATCACCCATTTGATCGAGATGGCCGGCGGCCTGGCGGCATGGGAAGCGGCCAAACTGCCGGTGGTTTCGGGAACCTGAGCGCGTCCGGCCGTACTGTATGCTAATTTTGCATTACCGGCACTTCTAACAAACCCGCTTCGGAGATCAATTGTGAGCTTACGCATCAATGACAACGCGCCAGACTTTTCCGCTGAAACGACACAAGGGCCGCTCAGTTTCCATGAGTGGATCGGCGATGGCTGGGCGATTCTGTTTTCCCACCCCAAAGACTTCACCCCTGTTTGCACCACCGAACTCGGCTATATGGCGGGATTGCAACCCGAATTCGCCAAGCGAAACTGCAAGATCGTCGGGCTGAGCGTGGACCCAGTGGCGAGTCACGGAAAATGGGCCGCGGACATCGAAGAGACGCAGGGGCACAGCGTCAACTACCCGATGATTGGCGACCCGGAGCTCAAAATCGCCAAGCTTTATGACATGCTGCCGGCCGACGCGGGAACCACCTCAGACGGCCGCACGGCGGCGAACAACGCGACGGTACGCACGGTATTCGTGGTTGGTCCCGACAAAAAGATCAAGCTGATGCTGAGCTATCCGATGAGCACCGGCCGAAACTTCGACGAAGTCCTGCGCGTGCTGGATTCCATTCAGCTCACCGCCACTCACAAGGTTGCCACTCCGGTGAACTGGAAGCAGGGCGACGACGTGATCATCGTGCCGGCGGTATCGGACGAAGAGGCCAAACAGAAATACCCGAATGGCTGGAAGTCGCCCAAGCCTTATCTTCGGATCGTCCCGCAACCCAAGTAGTATCCAAGTAGTCTCAAGGAGAATGAAATGAGGATTGTCTTATACGGCGCGACGGGCATGGTTGGTACCCGGATTTTGCAGGAGCTGCTGTCGCGCGGGCACACCGTAACGGCGGTAGTACGCGACCCATCGAAGCTCAAGGCGCAGAACAATCTGACCATCGAAAAAGGCGACCTGCTCGACGCCGACAGCATCGCGAAGCTGGCGAAAGGATCGGACGTGGTGGTTAGCTCCTACGGGCCGCCTTCCGGCGCGCAGGGTCCCGATCCTGCGAAGGTAGGTCAATTGGTGGACGCCGTGCGCACCCTGATTTCGGGCGTCCGTCGAGCGGGTGCTCCGCGCATCATCATGGTGGGTGGAGCGGGCAGTTTGGAAGTCTCACCCGGTCTCCAGATCGTCGACGCGCCCACCTTCCCCGACGCATACAAGCCGATCGCGCTGGCGCATCGCGATGCGTTCTACGTCCTTCGCGAGAGCGATCTTAACTGGACCTACTTCAGCCCCGCGATGATGATTCAACCCGGCGAACGCACGGGCAAATTTCGCCTTGGCAAAGATGCTCTGGTATCGGATGACAAGGGCAACAGCTCCATCTCGGCCGAAGATTACGCCATCGCGCTGGTGGACGAAGTGGAGCAGGGGCGTCACACCAAGCAGCGCTTTACCATTGGGTATTAGTGGTGGACGCGCAACAGCAGTGGAAGCAGGCCGCGGCTGAATCCGCGGTGGCCCTGGTCGAGGATGGGATGATCCTCGGGCTCGGCACGGGTTCCACGGCGAAGCTGGCCGTGGATGCGCTCGGCAAACGTGTGGCCGGCGGATTGCGCATCATCGGGATCCCGACGTCGGAAGCCACCTCCCAGCAAGCCAGGTCGCTGGGCATACCAGTTTCAACGCTCGATGAGCATCCCGAAATCGCATTGACCATCGATGGCGCCGATGAAGTTGAAATCGGACCGCTCAACCTGATCAAAGGCCGCGGTGGCGCGCTCTTGCGCGAAAAGATTGTTGCCAGCGCCAGTAAACGGCTCGCCATCATCGTGGATGAATCCAAGTTGGTGGAGCGGCTGGGTGCGCACTTCCCGCTTCCCGTGGAGCTGGTTCCATTCGGCTGGCGCTCGGCGGCGCGAAGGTTGGAAGCGCTCGGCTCGAAAGCGGTGTTGCGCCCTGGCCCCGACGGAAAGCCCTTCATCACCGACGGCGGCCACTATATCGTCGACTGTTCTTTTGGACCTATCGCGTCTCCAGCCAAGCTCGAATCCGAATTGAACAGCATCGTGGGCGTGGTGGAACACGGGCTGTTTCTCGGGATGGCCACCCAGGTCATTGTTGCCGGGAAGGGTGGCGTCAGAACTTTGCTTCCCGAATAGGTCCCGGCGCTGGGCCGCTGTCGCCCCGCAGCCGCATCCCCGGAAAATAGTAGTGCAGAGTGGGAATATCGGCTTGCGGCGCTAGTACCGCCTTGTTCTCCAGTTTGTTTTGGTGTATATATGTCACAACCGCCGCCGAACGGGGATTTGGATTGTGGGCCCGGTGGATCGTCTGATACCAGGCGTTGCCGTAGAGTCCCGCAACAGCCAGAGTTACGACGGCAAAGCTGGCTGGCCTCCGCACGGGACCGAATAAAGGTACCAGCGCGAGGCCAGCGAGCAGATCCAACTCCGGCACGAACGCCAGCGAATATCGCGGCGTGACGGTGACCACGCGCAGCGTCGCTACCAGCATGAAAGCCGCGAAAACGCCCAAGGGATAAATCGCTCCGCGCTTTCCTCCGCGCTTTCGAAGATACAAAAACGTTCCAATCAGAATCAGAATCCATTCCGCCGGTGAACTGAAGATGCGGCTGCGCCATGCTTCCGCAAAACCTTCGCTGCCCCATGCGTTTGCACGCCACAAAGACAGGTAGGCCAGCACCGCATAAGCCTTTATGAAGGACAGACGGAGCAGAGCGGCCGGCCAGACCACGAGTACGGTACCCAGAAACAAGGCGACCGACTTCGCGATGAACCAGCCATCCGCACTCCAGCGGCGGCGCTCGAAGAAGCAGGTGATCGCGAGAGTGGCCAGCAGCACGAAGGCGACTTCGAGCGTGCAGAATGCAAGTGCAGCCAGTACGGTCGATCCATACCAATAGCGTCGATCGGCCGTTGCGACGGCCTTGAGGAGAAAAATCAAACTCCCGAGCGTGAACAAGGCGAACAGTTGATGCGGCGCCAGTTCGGTGGACCGGGTCACCGAATAGCTGCACAAGAACAGAAGCGCGCCCAGCCACGATTGAGAACCGAAATAAACCACGGCCAGGCTCGCGCATGGAATTGCCAGTAACGCCGTGCGGACCCCATGCTCGTCCAGGCCCATATCGGCGAGCGGGATGAGCAGGTAATAAAACAGCGGGCCGTGAAAATGTCGATAGAACAAGACGTCGTTGCTATCGCGGATGCGGCGGGATAGTTCCCCTCGTGCATCGTGCCCTGCTCGCGCGAAATCGGCCAATGGCATGGACGGCGTGTCGCTCCAGTAGGCCGCAAAACCCAGCGACGCGGCGTACATGTAGTCGGCCTCGTCGTAAACATACGGCTCCGAAGAGACGTTGCGGGTGATCAGCAGCAGGAACAGCGCCAGCAGCAATCCGAAAACCGCTTGCGCGCGCGCGCGATTTAATGTGAATTCGTGAGGGAGCGTTCCCATCCCTCACTTAGTGCGGCGAGGGCCCCACTTATCGCAGTTGTTGAAGGTGATGTTTCAGATGAACCAGATAATCCTCGGCCAGGAACTCGAGCGTCACCGGCTCACTCGATCCGATGCGGCACTGCACCTCCAACGAATCCTCCGGCAGATGCGCCAGAATATTCGCCAAATACCGGTTGTAGCTGGCCCACAGCGCGATCAGAAGCGGCCATGGCATTTCCTGTGCGGCCGCCACGCGAACCGAGCCTTCCTGATCGTAGCCTGGAAATTCGAGAGAGCCTTGAATAACCGCTCGCACGAAGCGCTGGTGGTTGTTGGATGCCGAGTCAACCAGATGCCCCACCACCTGTTTGCGCGACCATCCGCCGGGACGGAGCGGTGCGCTGCTGTCGGCTTCACTGATCTGGAGCAGTCTGGCCTCGGTTGTGTCGGCCAGGCGCGCGAGCTCAACGCTCACAGCTTTCACGGAACTCATTGAATATCGAGCGTCACCCGGACATCCACGGTCCGCGGTGGCAGGCATTCCTTGTTGTTGCAGGCCTGATAGCGCAGCTTGCCGTTCATAAAGGCCATGCCCGGCATGGCGTTCGCGGGCGCCTTGAACCGCGTCCCGATTTCAAAAGACCCGGTATAGACAGAAATCGGATTTGGCGAGAAGGAAAGCTTCTCCATTTGCGGCTTGGGATAGGTCACCTGCTCCGCTTCCAGCGGGTCCTTATTCCAGGTAAGCCTGATCGGAATCAAATAATCGTCGCCCGGCATGTTGCTGTTCACATGAAAGCCTGGCTGCAGTTCGGCCTTCACCGCAAAATCCGCCGTGGCGCCGCGCTGGATGGTTAGTTTCGTCGCGGGCGCGATACTGAGAACCGCGCTACCGGGAGCCTGGGCGAGCAAGCACGGCCACGGTGTCGCGAGGAGCCACAGGAGCGCTGACGCTGGTCGTTTCGAGCAGTTTAACAATGGCATCTTTGAATTCCTCTTTTCCCATGGACACGCCGACGTGGGTGGATGCGATACCGCCCTCCCTGTCAATCAGCAGCGTGGTGGGCAGTGAGTCCAGCCCGCCATACGCCGTGCTGATCGCATCGTTGCCGAGCAGTACGCGATAGTTCATCTTCATATTCTGGACGTACGGCTTAATCGCGCTCCATCCGTCTTCATCCATCGAGACACCCAGCACGGCAAAACCTTGGTCCTTGAACTCTTTCTCGAATTCCATGAACCATGGGATCTCGATTTTGCAGGGGCCGCACCAGGTCGCCCAAAAGTCGAGCAGCACCACTTTGCCTCGATAGTCGGCCAGGCGGACGGTTTGTCCGCTCGCGTCTTTGAGACTGAACTCAGGCGCGGGCTTGGCCGAGGATCTCCTGGCTTTTTTCGCGCAACCGGTCCACACAAGCACGCCGGCAAGGGTCAAAGTAACGCAGACACCCAAGATAGTCTTCGACACGGGAATCTCTCCCCCATCATTATATCGGGATCGTCCCGCTGCCGAAGGCGGCGCGAAACCATTCCGCCCGCCGATCGCGATGACGCGCAGCCAGCGTGTATTCGGGATGTCTTCGCACCCCCGAGTAAATCCAGGCGCCGGTGTCGCAGAAGCTTTCGCAAAGGTAGTCGCGCCAGGGAGCGGAGGCGGCTTCTCTTGGCGATCTCTTTAACAGAGCCCGCTTCCGCAGTTCGGCCGACCAGCCCAGCTCCCCACGCGCGCGTTGCTGCCACTCTTCGCGCACCAAGTCCTCATAAGAACGCCGCCCTGGATTTCCCAGCCTGACCCAGGCGAAGTGAAACAGCTCATGCACCAGAATGCGTGCCAGCTCTTTTGGCTGGCGCTGCAGTTCCTGGTCCAGCACAATCTGCCGCTTGCGAATGAACGAGCCCGCGTAGACCGGCTGGCCGTTGGGACGATTGGAATATAAGCGCCGGCCATCGGCAGTGAGCGCCGGCAAGAAACGAAGATCGATACTTCGACCCTTGAGCGCCGCCAGCCGCCGTTCTGTGGCCTTAATGGACTTGCTGCAGCTGCGCGGGTACCCGCGGAGAAAAATAGGACGGGTTTTCAATTTTCACGCTGTATTGGGTCTGCATGCCCTTGAGCCACGTTTGAAATTTCGCCTGCTTCACCGCCTTTATAATGTCCATGATGGCTTCGTTGAAGGGCTGCTGAGCGATCTCCTCGGCGCGAACCAGGTAAAACCCACCGGGCTGCCGGATGGGCGCGCTCAGTTCTCCTTGCTTCAGAGCGAACACCGCAGTCTTGATCGCTTGCGGATAGCTGCTGTCTTGCTTCACGACGCCGAAATCGCCATCTTTGGCGGCGGAGGGCTTGTCGTCGGAAAGATCCCGCGCCAACTTGCCAAAATCGGCGCCATTCTGAATCTGCTTCGCCAGATCTTCGATGGTGGCCTTCGCTTCCGCTTCGGTGACCACCTTCTTGCCATCCGCGGCGGGCGGAGCCTTGGGATTGGGATTGAACGCGATGTAGATCACCCGGACCTTCACTTGCTTGAATTTGTCCGGATTGTCTTTGTAGTATTTTTGCTGCTCTTCCCCGCTAACGTCCATCGCATTGTTGATGTCCGATAGCTCGGCGGTGGACAGCACCTGTATCCGCGACATTTCCAACTGGTCTTTAAAGGGAGCTCTTTGATCCAGGCCGGCTTTTATCGCGTCTTCGGCCAGCCGCTTCATCAGAAAAACCTGGCTGAGGATCTGGGGCTGGGAGTGAGCGGCAGTCTGGTATTGGGGAGGCAGGGCGTCGATCATCTTGTCTACTTCGGCAGCCGTATACTTCTTCCCGTCCACTTCGGCGACAACCGCATCCGGCGGCACGGGCGCGGGAGGTTTAGCCGCTGCGGTACCGGGTGCGGTTACTCCGGGAGGTAGTACCGCGGGCGTTCCAGGCGTAACGTTTACGGGAGCCGGTGGCTGCACGGGCGCCGGTGCCTGACCGGCCGCCTGGCCGTATAACACTGCGGACAATAGGAAAGGGATAGTGAGGATCTTCATTTTGAATACTTCCGAAGAGCTGGAAGCATTCAGTTTATCATGCGCGCAGCGAGCGCTCTATGGCTCGTCAGCAGCCCCGGACTTGGGCTGCCCAACGCTCACAGAAACGCGACGCGGCGGACCGGAGCTGTCGGAAACCTTGATGTTGTTGAGCACCTGTATAGCGCCGGCGGCCTTCGCCATTCGCGTGGCCGCGCCTTTGTGCTGCATTACCGTGGTAGATCCCGTCCAGGTGGCGACTCGATCCTTAACGTGAACCTGGAAGCCGTCCTTGCCGATCTTGGACTTCGCCAGTTTGGCCTTGATGGTGGCTTCGATTTCAGCGTCGCTAAACTTGCCTTCGCTGTGCGACTTGGTGAGCGGCGGCCCGGCAAACAGGGACAGAGTGCACCCCAGCAGTGCCAAAGCGGGAAAAGCTGTGTTCATACCGGCTCAGTGCGTGCCGGATCGGGAAATTCGCAAACAAAACGCCGGGCGGTTAATTTTTGTCCGGCGAGCTTGCCGGTCCCTTGGTCCGCTGCTTTTCGCCCCGCTTCGGTGCGACAGAGTGTCGCTTAAACTCGGCAATGATGTCTTCTTGCTGCACTTTTCGCTTGAAACGCTGTAGAGCAATCTCGAGCGTTTGTGCTTCCTGTGTATGGACTTCCGCCATAAACGCACCTCCCACCTACTCATTTCTGAGCACGCGGGCTGCCATTCTTCCTCGGGCGATCCGGATGTCAACCTTGGAATCCGGCGGTGCGTCCACGGGCTGCTTCACGATCACCCCTAGCTCATTGGTAACAATGGCATAACCTCGTTCCAGGATCTTGAGCGGGCTGAGTTGGGTGAGATGCGCAACCAACGCATTCAGCGCTCCGTGGGCCCGCGTCAGGCGCAGGCGAATCAGTTGAGCAGCAGCCGTATCGGCGGCTTGCAGCCTCTGTCGCGCGCGGGCCATTCGCAAACGCAGGTCCTGTCTGCGTAGCCTCGCGGTAAGATCTTCCAGCCGTTTGCGCCTGGTCGCAGCGACGCTCTGGGCGCGCCCGCGCATCCGGTAATCGAGTTCGTCCACACGCTGTTGAAGCCGTCCCACGTTGCGGTCGAAGACGGCTGAGGCCCGCTCCACTCCCCGTTCATGAAGCGCGCGCGTAGCCATTGCCAGCCGGTAGCGAGTGGCTTGCAACAGCTTGTGATCGAATACCGTCAGCTGGTCTAAAATTTGTTCTCGCGGACAGATGGCAAGCTCGGCCGCCGCCGACGGTGTGGCGGCCCTCAGATCGGCAACGAAGTCGGCGATGGTGAAATCCGTCTCGTGCCCAACAGCGGAAATGACCGGGACGGAGCTGGACGCGATGGCCCGTGCCACCGATTCTTCGTTAAATGTCCACAGGTCTTCGAGCGACCCGCCACCCCGCGCCACAATCAGCACCTGCGCCCATCCCGAATTGCTGAAGTACTCGATTCCCCGGCAGACCGCTTCCACCGATCCCTCTCCCTGCACCGATGCAGGATAGATGCGTAAACGCAGCCCGGGAAACCGGCGTGAAAGAATCTCGGTGATGTCGCGCACCACGGCGCCCGATGGCGAAGTCACGATGCCGATGCGCTGCGGCAGCCTGGGGATGGGCCGCTTGCGCGCCGGATCGAACAGACCTTCGCCCGCCAGCTTCTTCTTCAGTTGTTCGAAGGCGAATTGCAGCGCGCCGTGCCCCTGCGGCTCGATGGCTTCCACCAGAAGCTGATACTCGCCGCGCGCTTCGTAGACATCGATGTGGCCGCGCGCCAGCACAGCCATGCCGTCCTGCGGCTTGAACTTCAAATAGCGCAGGTTCTGGCGGAAGCACACGCAGCGCAATTGCGCGTCATGGTCCTTCAACGTGAAATAGCAATGCCCGCTGGTGGCGGTCTTCGATCCCGAGATTTCGCCCGCTACCCAGACGTCGTCGAACTCGTCGCCCAGCAGTCCTCGGATGCGCGCATTCAGTTCGGTGACCGTGAACGTCTTGCGAACCGGGCCCCAGCTCAGGGCGAGCTGTTCCATCTTATTTGGACAGCGTCTTCAAGTACGCCAGCACCGCCTCCGCATCCGCGCGAGTCATGCGAAAGGGCGGCATGGGCGGATTCGGGGGCATGCCCGTGCGCGAGATCCCGGTGGTCAGCAGCTTGATGAAGTCGGCATCGGTGCCGGGCGGCCGGCCGGCGATGCGGGGCTCGATCTGCGTCCAATACGGCGATGGATACGCGGGTCTCAACTGCGTGGGACCACCCGCCAGCCAGTGCCCCTTGTCAGGGTTGCCGTTGGCGTCACGCGGCGTGTGGCACAGCTCGCACATCGCCACGCTCTCGACAATATATCGGCCGCGTTCGACGGCGCTCTGGCCGCCGGCCTGTTTGTCCTGCGCCGAGGCGGGAAACGACGCAACCGCGAACATGGCGAGGGAGAGCAAGGAAAGTCGATTCAGTTTTCTCATAGGTCAGTGAACCTTCCAGCGTATCATTTTGCCATGGAATGCCCAGCCCGTAATAACCGTCGGGGGCGCAGTCGTACGGTCAAGGCCATTCTTGAAGCGACCCGTGGGGGCAGGTGCTGACGCATTCACTATAATGAGACTCATGGGGCAAGCAGAGGCCCTGAAGATCAGCATGCCCGGGTGGCGAAATTGGCAGACGCAAAGGACTTAAAATCCTTTTTCCGGCAACGGGAGTGTGGGTTCAAGTCCCACCCCGGGCACCATGCCTTCGCGGGCGCAAACAGCAACAACCGAATGCCTGTAGCCGCGGCCGCAAAGTTCCGACTCTATGAATATGCGGCCTGGCGCTAACATGTGGATCAAGAAGCGCTGGCTGTGGCGAGTCCTGTTCATCGCGGCTATCGTGTACTTTATCGTGCGCGGACCCTGGCGCGCCGTCCACGACAGTGGCGATTTTCTATTGGTCTTCACCGCTGCCCGCTGCTGGCTGCACGGCGCCAACCCCTATGCTCCCGCCGATCTTGCGGTCGCCGCGCAAGCCGCCGGCATTCAGGTTACAGCAGCGCATTTTGTCACCAACCCATCGGTCTATTTGCCTCCCGCCCTTGCGCTGCTCTCGCCCTTGGCGCTGTTGCCCTGGAGCGTCGCAAAGGCGCTGTGGCTCGCCTGCCTGCTCGCGCTTTCATTGTGGAGCATGACGCTGCTGGCGCGGAACGCGGACGCGTGGAAACTTCCCGTCGCATCGCTTCTTCTGGCATTCGCCCCGCTGCACACCGGCCTCGGGAAGGGACAGCCCAGCGTGCTGGTTTGCGGATTGCTTTGTGTGAGCATGTTTACGCCGAACCCTTACGCCGCCGGTGTCATGCTTGGCGTAGCAACCTGCATGAAGCCTCAACTCGCCGTGGGGTTCTTGCTCTTGGCGTTGTTTCAGCGCGAATATCGAAAACTAATTGTGGCTTGCATCTTTGGACTAGCGACAACCGCGGTTGCATTGGTCGTCATCGCACCGGGTTGGTTTCCCGCGCTTACCGTAAACACACGTGAGATAGTCGGCGGTGCATCCGGCCTCAACGAATTGAATCCCACTTCGTGGTATCAGCTCATTAATCTGCATATCTTGATTCCTCAGGCGCTCTACCGCACACCGGTTGAAATCATCGCGTACGCCACCATCATTTTGGTGACTGCATTCGCTATCGCGCGAGTAGCGGATGCCAAGATGGCCGCGGCCCTCATCGCGTCGGCGACGGTGCTGGTTGGATATCACCGCTTTTACGATGCCCAGATACTCTGGTTAGCCATCCCAGCCATGTTGCTCTTGACGCACCAGCGCCTCTCGCGCTGCTTGTGGGCCTGTTTCGCTGTCTTCCTGATTCCGGGACAGACCATGGCAGCCCTGCGGTTTGGCACACAAACGGGGGATCCGTGGTCGTGGCTGCTCCTGCGTCATGAAACGCTCGCGATCTTGATCGTGTGGATGCTGCTCGCGTCCATCGCAATCGCGCGCGCCGATGTTCGCGTAGCGGCTAGTGCGTTCCGCCGCCAGCCGGTAGCTGCGCCTTGAGCCACGCAACGATGACCGGTTCCAGTTCGGGATTTTTCGCAAACATCGGGACGCCGTGCTCGGTACCGGCATAAATCTTGACCATTGATTTCGGGTCCTTCGATGCCCCTACCGCTTCTCGAATTCCCTTCGCCGCGTTCGTGTCCCCTTCGCTGGCGGCGCCAAACACGGGCAGCGCGGTGCTCGCAATATACGCCTTCGCGGCATCGCTCGCCTGCCCCGAAAGGATCATCAGCGCCCGAATCTCGTGATGCCGAGCCGCAAGATCGGACGATTGCGTTACTCCGCAGCTCGCGCCGCCTGCCGCGATACGCGATGAATCCACACCCTTCTGATTTATCAAATACGAGTACGCCGCATCCACGTCACTCGGCCACTTCTTCCGTTCCGCCGCGCGCGTATCGGGATCGGTGGACTTGCTGCCCCCGCTCTCCCCGAAGCCGCGGAAATCGACGGTCAGCACGTTGAACCCGTTTCCAGCCAGATCGGCGGCCAGACCGTCCCACGCATGCCTGTCCATGTTGCATTGATGCAACAGCAACATTGCAGGGCCCGGCCGCGCCGCGGAAAAATACGTCCCCTTCAGGTTCACCCCATCCCCGGCTTGGATGTCGACGTCTTTCTTCTGAACCTGGGCCGACAGCCCGGCCGCGAAGCTCAGAGTTGCAATCATCACAAGTGTTTTCATGTCGCCTCCCGCGCGTTTTTCAACTTATCATCAACCCATCGCGTGGCTGTGGTCGGCCTCAATCTTGTAGATCACACGCACTTCGCCTGGCCCGCGATACGGATACTTATCTTGTCCTGTGTACTTCTTGGTCAGCTTGTCGATATGATCGTCCGCGCCTTGCTCGGTGATCTCAACCACCTTGCCTCGAATCGAAAGGTGACGATACGGATTATCGGGGTCGAGAATGTCGATACCAACCCGCGGGTCGTGCCGGATGTTCTTGTCTTTCACTCGCCCTTTGGCCGAATTGATCAGAATGTGCTTGCCATCGTATTCGAACCAGACCGGCGCCACATGCGGGCTGCCGTCCGGCATCAGCGTAGCCAATTGCGCAAACGCCTTCTTCTCGGTTAGGTCCAGGTATTTTTCAGGAATCGCTGCCACAGTGGTCTCCTCTTCATCTCCGAATGTATCATCAAGCGAGGAGCATTCGTGCAGAACGTTATCGCCATGGTAGGCGGCACTGGGGCGGAGGGCAGCGGGCTGGCCGCTCGTTTCGCGAAGGCCGGCGCGCGCGTGCGCATCGGCTCGCGTAATTTGGAAAGAGCGCAAGAAACCGCGCGGCTCATCGGAGGCGAGTCAACCGGCCATACCAACGCCGGCGCCGTCACCGAAGCGCAAACCGTGATCCTGACCGTTCCCCTCTCCGCGCAAGTGGAAACGCTCAAAACAATTCGCGCCAGCCTCGCGCCGGGAGCAATTCTGGTAGACGCCACGGTTCCGCTTGAAGTGGCCATCGGCGGCCGTCTTTCGCGCATACTCACGCTGTGGGATGGCTCGGCCGCGCAACAAGCCGCTCGGCTTCTGCCAGGCGTGCCCGTGATTGCTGCGTTTCATGCGTTGAGCGCGGAAGCGCTCGCCAAGCTCGATCATCCTCTCGATTCCGATGCGCTGATCTGCGGCGACAACGCCGAAGCCAAGGCCGCTGTGATGAAGCTGGCCGAAATGATCCCCGGAGTGCGAGCCATCGACGCCGGCGCACTGGACAATGCGCGTCTGCTGGAAAGTGCGGCTGCGCTGCTCATTGCTCTGAATCTGCGCTACAAGGTAAAAGAATCGGGAATGAGGTTCACGGGCCTGTGAAACGAAGGCCGGTAGTAGCTCTCGCCGGCGGCGTGGGAGCGGCCCGTTTCCTGGACGGCTTGACGCGAGTGATCGCGCCCGAGCGCGTCTACATCATCGGCAACACTGCCGACGATGCCGAGATTCACGGTCTTCACATCTCGCCCGATCTCGATACGGTCACCTACACTCTGGCCGGTTTGGCGAATCCACACCACGGCTGGGGTATTCGTGGTGACAGCTTCCGAACTCTCGATGCGTTGGGACGGCTGGGCGTCAATACCTGGTTTCAGTTGGGCGATCTGGATCTGGCCACGCATATCTTCCGTACCGAACGCCTGCGCCAAGGCGTGAAGCTTTCTGAAATTACGTCCCAGATTACTCGCGCGCTCAAGGTTCGCTCCACCCTGGTTCCCATGTCGGACCAACGCGTGCGGACTCGCATTTGCACCCCATCCGGCGAACTGGAGTTTCAAACTTATTTCGTGAAGCGCCGCGCGCGCGACCGGGTGACCGCTATGCACTTCGAAGGCGCTTCTGATGCTCTGCCCGCACCTGGCCTGTTAGACGCCATTCAAAACGCCGAAGCAATCATCCTGTGTCCATCGAATCCTTTTATCAGCATCGGCCCGATTCTCGCCATCCCTGGCATTCGCGCGGCGTTGCAGCGCAGGCGCGACAGAGTGGCCGCGGTTTCCCCAATCGTCGGTGGCCGCGCGCTCAAGGGTCCCGCGGCAAAAATGATGAAGAGCCTGAAACAGCGATCTTCGGCAGCGGAAGTGGCAAAGCTCTACGCGGATTTCTGCGGCATTTTTGTCTTAGACCAAGTGGATGGCAAGCAGACCGGCCAAGTAGCGGCACTCAACATGCGCCCGGTAGTCACAAACACCATCATGAGCGGACAGCGCGAGCGCAATGCATTGGCGAAGGTTGTTGCGCGCGAACTGGGGATTCACGCTTGATCTTCGCCATCCTGCCCGTGAAGAGCCCGCAAAACGCCAAGCAGCGCTTGACGGGATTTCTGGCAGTGGAACAGCGGGAAACGCTGGCTCGCATCCTATACCGGCAAACGCTGGCTGCACTGTGCCAGGCCGAAGGGATCGATCAGGTGGTGGTCGCCACCAGTGATGTCGAGGTCGCGGAATACGCCCGAAGTGCAGGCGTTATCGTCTTTGAAGAAGACGAGCAAGTCAGCCACAGCGTATCCGCCGACGCTGCATGTTTGCGGGCGATAGAGATGGGAGCATCCACTGTGTTGCTCGTTCCCATCGATGTTCCCACGGTCACGCCCGCGGATTTCACGCAGCTTGCCGCTGCTGCATCTCGTCCCGGCCTCATCGTGGTTCCGTCCTCCGACGGTACCGGAACCAACGCATTGGTGCGTACGCCGCCCGACTGCATTCAGAGCCGCTTCGGACCGGGCAGTTTTCGCGCGCATCTGGATCAAGCGCTCTCCAAGGGTGTGCCCGCCGATGTGCTCCGCCTTCCTGGCTTAATGTTCGACATCGATACGCCCGAAGACGTGGCTGAGCTGTTAGCCAGTCGCCATGAGTGTGAAGCTTCCTTTTTCCTGCGAGCCGTATGCGCCTCGACATAATCGCGCTATCCAATCTGCCCGAGGTGCGCCCCGGCGACGACATCGCAGCGTTCATCCGCAATGCAAAAGAAGCGACGGATCAAACGGTGGTGCTGGCGATCGCACAAAAAATCGTGTCGAAGTCGGAAGGCGCTATCGTCGATTTATGCGAAATCCAGCCATCCGCGCTGGCTCGATCCTGGGCTGAAGAATGGAAGAAAGACCCGCGGCTGATAGAGCTGATCCTGTCGCAATCGCGCCGCATCGTGAAAATGGATCGTGGCGTCATCATCTCGGAAACGCAGCACGGCTTCGTTTGCGCCAATGCGGGCGTCGATCAGTCCAACGTGCCCGGGGACCATTTCGCGACCATCTTACCCACCGATCCCGATGCTTCGGCGCGCCGTCTCCGCGCGGGCCTCAACTGCGGAGCCGTCATCGTCACCGATACCTTCGGCCGGCCCTGGCGCGAAGGCCTGGTGGACGTGGCTATCGGCGTCGCCGGACTCGATCCGCTGGAAGATTTGCGTGGACACACCGACCGCCACGGCCGTAAACTGTCGAGCACCATCGTCGCGGTCGCCGATCAACTCGCGGCCGCTGCGGGTCTGGTGATGAGGAAGGCCGGCGGATGTCCCGTGGCGCTGATTCGCGGCTTCGATTTTCAGCCGTCAGAGAGCACTGCTCGTTCGTTGCTCCGCAAACCGGACCAGGACCTATTTCGCTGATTTTTTCTTAACGAAGCAGAGCAGCCGCCAGTTCCCGCCACTCCGGCATCGGCAAAGCCTTGGGATCCTTAGTGAGCACCTGAATACAAACATGATCAGCGCCCGCCGCATGATGCTCGCCGATGCGCTTTCGAATCGCGTCCAGATCGCCCCATGCCACGATCGCGTCGATCAGCTTGTTGCTTCCGCCATCCTTGAAATCGCCTTCGTTAAAACCAAGCCGCAGCAAATTGTTGGCATAGTTGGGCAGCGTCAGATAGAAGCCGAGAAACGCGCGGCCAATCCCCCGAGCTTTTTCCGCATCGGCCTCCAGCACCACGGCCTGCTCCGGACACAGATATGGTTTCGGCCCCAAAATCCTCCGGGCCTCCGCCGTATGTTCCGGATTCACGTTATAAGGATGCGCGCCATCCGCGCGTTCGCCCGACAGTTCCACCATCTTCGGCCCCAGCGCCGCAAGAACGCGCACTGGCATGGTCGCCGGCGGAACGGAGCCATAAGGCGCCTTGTCCATGAGATCCAAATACGCCCGCATGGTTGCCACTGGCTTGTCATAAACGTGGCCACGCAATTGTTCCACCAGCGGGATATGGCTCACGCCCAGCCCCAGTAGAAATCGATTGGGATACGCCTCAGCCAGCGTTTTCTGCCCGCACGCCATGGCCATCGCATCGCGCGCATAAATGTTCGCGATCCCAGTGGCAACCACCATCCGCTGAGTCGCCGCCAGCAGCAGCCCGGAGTTCACCAGCGCGTCGCGCCCAAAGGCCTCACCGAACCACAGGGCCCCGTAGCCCAGCTCTTCCAGCTCGCGCGCCGCCTCTTGCGCCTTCGCCGCGGGCTGATCCTCCAATTGTCGCGTCCAGATTCCGACGCGCCCAAGTTGTATCGAACTTTGCGCCATGCTCTCCCCGAATCCTCCCCATCGATTGTATTTGCTTTTTCATCTTAGGGGTGGATGAAATCTGCGGCCGGGCGCATTATAGGTAGTGGAGGTAATTCCAGAATGAAAAGCTTACTGCTCGGTATGAGCGCAATGATGCTGGTGGCTGGGGCGGCAATGTACGCCGACGACGCACCGCCGGCCGAGGGCGCCAAGGCGCCCGGCTTCACCCTGAAATCGCAGGAAGGCAAAGAGGTCAGCCTGAAGGATTTCAAAGGCAAGTGGGTGGTCCTTTACTTCTACCCCAAAGACATGACACCGGGCTGCACCATCGAAGCCCACAATTTTCAGCGCGATCAGCCTGAGTTTGACAAAAAGAACGCGGTGATTCTTGGCGTCAGCCTGGACACCGTGGATTCACACGTGCAATTTTGCACCAAGGAAAACCTGACGTTCAAACTGCTATCCGATCCCGAGCACATGGTGGTCGACAAATACGGCTCGCTCAGCCACTTCGGAACCATGACGGTGGCCGCGCGCAACACCTTCCTGATCGATCCCAAGGGCACCATTCGCAAGGTCTATCTTAAGGTTGATCCGAATCCGCATAGCAAGGACGTTCTCGCGGCCCTGGACGACTTGCAAAAAAAGAGTGATTGAAGCGGGTCCGCTGGGCCTGGCTTAAAATGAAGCGAAGTGCCCACGCAGCAGCAACAGTTCGAGCAGATCGCCCTGCCGCATCTGGCGGCCCTGCTGCGTGTGGCTCGACGCTTGACCTTTGATCCCGCATCGGCCGAGGACCTGGTGCAGGAAACCATGCTGCTGGCCTGGCGCGGGTTCCATGGATTTCAAACCGGCACCAATGCGCGGGCCTGGTTCTTTCGTATTTTGTTCAACGCATTTCATGGCGCGGGCCGGAAGCAAGTTCCCGCACCGCCAGGCTCCAGAACGATCACCGCGGGAATGCAAGAAGCCATTGAGATCTCGGAGGCGCTGGGGGCATTGCCCATCGAGCAGAGAACCGTTCTGTTGCTCGTGGTAGTAGAAGGATTCACCTGCCGTGAGGCCGCCGGGATCTTAGATTTGCCGATCGGCACCGTGATGTCCCGGCTCAGCCGGGCGAGGCAGGAATTGCGAAGTAGTTTGGCGCCATTGGCGAAAGAAGCGTACCGGTGATGGACCAATAAACTTGATTGGCCAAAGAAGAAGATGACCGACGAAGAACTGGATCAGCGCTTGCGAGCGGCAGTACTGGCCGAGCAGATCGACACGTCCTCACTCGAGCGTTCTATTCGTAAACGGATCCGGCGTCCGCGTGTTGCGTTGTGGCTGGCCGGCGTCGCGGCCGGCATCGCGATCCTGATCGGCGCGTTCTTCCGTCCGCAAGCTCCGCCGCTCTGCGTGGCCGCTGCCGAGGATCATCGGCGCGAGATCGTAGAGGGTGAAACGCGGCCGTGGCTCACCAAGATCGCCGCCATTCAGTCTCTCGCGGAGAAGCAGGGTGTGCCGGGGTCGGCGATTCGAGCTCTTGGAACCACCGGCTATGGCTTGGAACGCGCCCGGCTGTGCTTCCTCAAGAAGCAAATCTTCCTGCATTTGGTTTACACCAAAGACGGTGAAGAATTATCGGTCTATCTGCGGCCTCGCGGTTCGGATTCGCCATTTGACGGGTCAGTGAAACATACCTTTGTGGGCGCCGAAGACCTGGCGTACTTCGAGACCGATCATTTGACAGCCGTGTTTGTCGACGAGCGATCCAAAGCGCAAGCCGCGGCGTTCGCGCGTGCAGGTGCCCGAGTCATTTAGTTTCCGCCGGTGGAGGCGGGAGGTCCCGAAGTCATTTTCTTGCCGTCGGCCCAGGTGACTTCGCGGGAATGCGCAAAGTTCGATCCGTCGCGCGCACGCCATCCATATACCGTGACTGTGTCGCCGATCTTCATCGTTTCCCGCGTCCATCCCTGGCGTCGCAACATGTTGGGTGGGAAGCCCTCAAACTTCCAAGGGATGACGCCCGAGTCGTCCTTCACGTCCATGTAGAAATGAATGTGCGGGTTCTCCCAATCCACCTTGGTAACAACTCCGGTGATGGTGACCGGCTTGGCATCGTCGTATTCAGCCCCGAAAGAATGATGGGCGAACACAGGCGCCGAGAGCAGTAACCCGACAATCGCGGTGAAAAAACAGCTTCGCATGGGCTGAAACATTATGCCTGAAACATTATGCCTGAAACATTATGCCTGAAACATTATGCCTAAGACATTATATAGAAAACACCTGCTCGGCATTGGTCTGGTAGAGCTTCTTTTTGTCGGCATCGCTGATCGGGAGGTTGTCGGTGACCTGCACTTCTTCCGGAACGAATTGATACGGATAATCCATAGCGTAGAGCACGCGATCGACGCCCAGCACCGATTGACAATAAAGAATGGGCGGCTCCCAGGCCATGCCGCTGGTGGTGACGTAAACGTTTTCCTTGATGTAATCGCTGGGTTGCTTCCCGAGCTTCTGAACGGATGCGTAGCGATTGGCTTTCACCATGGCGCGATGCATGAAATCGATGCGGAAAAGCCAATAGGGAAGGCCCTCGCCCAAATGTCCGACGACGATGCGGAGCTTAGGGAACCGGTCGAAGACACCGCTGACGATGACGCGCAACAGGTGCAAGCCGGTTTCCACGGCGAAGCCGAAGATGGCGCCGTCCAAGCCACGCTCGATAAAAGGGCCGATCATCGATTTCGGCGGTGTTGTGGGATGAATATAGACCGGAACATTGAGATGCTCGGCGGCTTCGAAGATCGGCCAGAATTTTGGATCGTCCAGGTATTCGCCGCGCGTGTGGCTGTTGACGATGGCGCCTTTCAATCCGAGTTGCCGGACGCCGCGCTCCAGTTCCTTGGCTGCTCCCGCAGGGTCCTGCGGAGCTATCGCTGCCAGCCCCGCAAACCGATCCGGGTGCTTTCGAATGGCGTCAGCCAGTTGATCGTTGAAGGATCGCGCGAGCGCCGTAGCCTCGGGCGCGTCGAAGACTTGCACGCCGGGAGCGGTGAGCGAAAGGATCTGCATCGCGATACCGCAGTCATCCATGTCGGCTAGCCGCCGTTCGCCCAAGTCTTGAATGCGCTCTGCCAGGGCGGTCGCGCGCGGGCTGGCGCCGGAATAAAACCCCCAAAGACTGCGGAATCCTGGATCGTCGTAGCCGTCGTCAAGAAGTTTGCGATAGCGCGCTATTAATTCAGGCGGAGCGAAGGCCTCTTCAGTTGCAATACGAAGGAAGTTATTCATTAAGATTCCGAGACGAACTTGGTCACCAGACACGCCTCCAGGCCTTCCATGCCCTCTTCGCTGCCGTGGCCGCTTTCCTTAATGCCGCCGAATGGCGAGTCGCGCACAGAGATGAGATAGCTGTTGATGCCGATCAAGCCGGCTTCGAGGCGATCGCTCAGCAGATTCACGGTTCGATTGTCCCGCGTGAAGGCATAAGCGGCCAGGCCGTAGGGCAGGCGGTTGGCTTGCTGGATCACGTCGCCGAAATCGGAGAACGGATTGATGATAGCGATGGGTCCGAACGGCTCTTCATTCATGATGCGCGCTTCGTTCGGCACTTCCGATAGCACGGTGGGCTCCCAGAAGTAGCCCGGACCGGGAATGCGCGATCCGCCCGCGTCGAAATGCGCGCCGTGTTTCTTCGCGTCGGTCAGCATTTCTTCCATCCAGTTCAAACGCTGCGAATGCGCCAGCGGGCCCATTTTGTTGGTCTCGACGAGTCCATCGCCGACCGTCCAGGAACTGGCGCGCGCCGCGAATCCGGAGACAAATCGCGGGTAGATCTTTTCGTGAACGTAATAGCGCGTCGGCGACACGCAGACCTGGCCGGAATTGCGAAACTTGGACGCCGCCGAAAGATCGAGCACGTGATCCACATCCACGTCATCGAACACGATCACCGGTGCGTGGCCGCCCAGTTCCATGGTGGTGCGCTTCATGCCGTCTGCCGCTAGTTTCATGAGCTGCTTGCCCACGCGCGTAGATCCGGTGAAGGAGATCTTTCTGATTACCGGCGAGGCTAACAAGTGCGTCGAGATCTGGGATGGAACGCCAAAAACCATCGACAGCACGCCCTTCGGCAGCCCAGCGTCCATGAGCGCACGCGCCACTTCGAGCGCCGAAGCCGGAGTATGTTCAGCCGGCTTCATGATGCAAGGACATCCCGCTGCCAGCGCGGCGCCCAACTTGCGGCACGGATTGCCGACCGGAAAATTCCAGGGCGCGAACGCGGCCACCGGGCCAACTGGCTCACGCAGGACGGTCATCCGCACGCCCGGCGCTCTTTGTGGAAGAACCCTTCCGTAGGCTCTACGGCCTTCCTCGGCGTACCATTCCAGGATGTCGGCCGAAACGTGCGTCTCCATGCGAGCCTCAAGAATGGTTTTGCCTTGTTCGATAGTAGCGATGCGCGCGATATGCTCGGCGCGCTCGTGCATTAGATCCGCGGCGCGCTTCAAAATCTTTCCGCGATCCTGAGGCGACATGCCGCGCCAAACTGGATAAGCTCTTTCCGCGGCATCGAGCGCGTGATCCAGGTCGGCCTTCGACGCGTGGGGAAGCACGCCGATGCATTCGCCAGTGGCCGGATTCATTACCGGCTCGTGCTCCCGGCCGTCCTTCCCAGAACCGGCTTCGGGCGTCCATTCGCCGCCAATCAGAAGTTGTAGATCCGCGTATTGCTGTGACATTTATCGCCTGCTCATGATACGAGGCCACCCATAGGAATTATAGCCGGGGCACCGGACTCAGAGATTCCAATGGCAGGCAGGCGCAGCGGCCCGATATACTGGCACAGAATGAAAATACCAACCTTTGAAGAATTGCCCATACGGAAAGACCTTCCGGCCGATTGCTCCTGGGGCGTGTTCGGCGACAACGATCCCTTGGGGTGTTTGAACTTCTTGACTCCGGAAGGCGTGGTGGAAGCTGCCGGGCTGGTGAAAACCGGCCAGGTGTTTCGGCTGGACGCGCGCATGGGATTTGCGAAGCCGCCGCTGTTCGGACGCGCTCCGGCCGAGCATCGCGTGTCGCCGCTCGCTCCCATGGCCAATGACGACTTCGTGCATTTCAACACACAGGAAGGCAGCCAATGGGACGGCCTGGGGCATGTCGGGCACGTCCGGCATGAGCGGTTCTATAGCAATGTCACCGTCGAGGAAGTGCGCGGGGGAAACGCCACGCTCGGGATTCATCATTGGGCCGGCAAGTTCGTGGGACGGGGGCTGTTGATCGACGCATTCGGTTATCGCAAGGCCAAGGGCATTGCGGTGAATCCGCTGGACCGCGAGGTCTATTCGCTTGAGGAATTGAAGGCGGTGATCGAACATCAGGGCAGCACGCTGAAACCGGGCACCATCCTCCTGGTTCGCACCGGATGGATGGAGTCCTATGAAAAGCTGAGTGCCGAGCATAAGCGGGCGATCGCGCCGATGGAGAACATGCGATCGGCCGGTATCGAGGCCAGCCGCGAGATTGTCGCGTGGATGTGGAACCATCGCGTGGCGGCCATCGGAACGGATTGCCCCGCGGTGGAAGCCTTTCCCTCCGACTTTACAAACGAAGGAATATTGCATTATCGCGCTCTGCCCTTGTTGGGACTGCCGCTCGGCGAGCTTTTTGTCCTGGCGCCACTGGCGGAAGCGTGCGCGCGCGACCGGCGTTATGACTTCATGGTGGTTTCGGCGCCCTTGAACGTCGAAGGCGGAATCGCATCGCCTCCGAACGCCGTTGCGATCAAGTAAGTCCAGCGGGCCGAGATGAGGACATTTATCAGGTCATCTAATGGTGGTGTATCGCTATAGTTTGTTTTGGAGCGTATGTGGCCATAGAAGCGGACATAATAGCCGACGACAGAAGAGAAGAACGACTATAGCCAAGACGCCCGCCAGCGCGATCTGCAACTGGAGGCCAAGGCGCACATCGAGGTCCAGAAATGGATCGATGATGGCGGCCTGCGTGGCGGCCGGGCCGTAACCGAGGAAGGGATCCGCGAGGTTCACCGGCGGTTGCGAACACCTCCCCGAGGATCTGCTTTGGGTGGAAAACCCCGACACCAAACAGCGGGTGCGCCTCATCGCCGGCGAGTTGAGACGGCGCGATGTGAAGGTCGGCAACCATGTCGCGATAAGTCCGGGCACGGTGTGGTCCGTTGCAAGAGGTTTGGCGCGCAACGTTCAGCAGTACAAAAGTCTGCTATCGAACTGCGTCTGCGGGCTCGCATTCTGCTGTGGGCTGAAGATAATCCACGGGCGCCGTTGCGGCTCGCGTTCCCCGCTACGCTGGCCTCGCGATGGATGCCCGGCCTTTTTCCGGATAAGACGGATTAGATTGTTTCCAGCTCTTCTTCGAGCAACTGTTTCTGATACAGGTCCGCATAGTAGCCGCCGCTTTGAATCAACTGCGCGTGCGTGCCCTGCTCGGCTACTTCACCATGTTCGATGACGAAAATCCGGCTGGCGTTCTGGACGGTGGACACGCGGTGCGAGATCAAGATGGTGGTTCGGCCGCGCATCACGTTCTCTAACGCTTGGAGAATGCGCTCTTCGGTGAGCGTGTCCACGCTGGCCAGTGCGTCGTCGAGGATCAGAATCTTCGGATCCCGCAAGACGGCGCGCGCGATGGCCACGCGTTGCTTCTGGCCGCCGGATAGGGTGATGCCGCGTTCGCCGATGATAGTGCCGTACCCTTCTGGGAAGCTCGCGATGTCGGGCGCAAGCCCAGCCAGCTCCGCGGCGCGCGCGATGTCGTCTTCCGTGGCATTCTCGACGCCCCAGGCGATGTTTTCAGCCAGCGTGGCGCTAAACAGGAACGTCTCTTGCGGCACGAAGCCGATCTGGCGGCGCAACCATTCCGGATCGAAATCGCGCACATCGATGCCATCCAGAAACACGGCGCCACGCGTGGGATCGAAGAGGCGCGGGATCAAACTCACCAGCGTGCTCTTACCGCTGCCGGTATGGCCCACGATGGCGACAGTTGCGCCGGCGGTAATCTCGAGAGTGATGTTCTTGAGCGCGTAGCCGGCCGGGTACTTCATTTCCACGCCGTCGAAACGGAGCGCACCTCTTACTTCCTTGTATTCCTCGTATTCCTTGTCTCCCTCGTCTCCCTCGTATTCCCTGCCTCCCCTGTATTCCTGGTCTCCCTCGTATTCCTTCTTTTCCCCGCCTTCCCTCTTTTGTATACTCGGCTTCTCGCGCATCAGCTCCATGATGCGGCTCCAGGACGCTGTGCCGCGCTGCATCAGATTGACCACCCAGCCGAGAGCGATCATGGGCCAGACCAGCACTCCCATGAAGGTGTTGAACATGACGAAACTGCCGAGCGAAATGCGGTGCTCGAGCAACTGGTAGCCGCCGGCCAGCAGCACGATGAGAAAGCCGATTCCGATCAGCGCCTGGAGCAACGGCATGAAAAGCGCCGACAGCTTGGCGAGCGCGATGTTTTGCGCAACGTAATCCTGGTTGAGGAGCTCGAACTTGCGGATCTCGGGCTCTTCCTGGGCATAAGCCCGAATCACGCGCACGCCCGAGAGATTTTCCTGCATGCGGCTGCTGATATCGGAGAACATCTTTTGGATGGTTTCGAAACGACTGTGAATGCGGCGGCCGAACAGGATCACCGCGGCGCTGATCAACGGCGCCGGAATGAGACAGAACAGCGTCAGCCGCCAATCCACCTTCAGCATCACGCTGATCAGGAAGAGCGCGGTGAAGAAGGTTTCCGTGAAGTACATGATACCCGGGCCAAGCATCATGCGGACGGCGTTCAGATCGTTGGTGGCGCGCGCCATGATGTCACCAGTGCGGTACTTGGCGTAGAAGTCCTGCGACAGCGTGACGATGTGAGAAAACAGATCATTGCGGAGGTCGAACTCGATGTCGCGCGACAGGCCGATGAGGATCACTCGCATCCAGTATTGGAAGATGCCTTTGACCACCGAGAGCAGAACCACCAGAGCCGCGAACTCGAAGACCAGGGAGAGGCGAAAGCCCTTCATCAGCGAATCGATGCCGCTGCGGATGGCCAGCGGAAGGACGGCCTTCATGAGGTCGTTCATGAGGAGCGCGCCCATTCCGAGCGCCATGGCGCGCCGGTATTTCCAGAGGTACGGCCAGGCCGACTTCAGGATTGCTTTGCTGTTCATTTGAAACGTAGCTGCCATGATTACATGCCGAACCAACTGGAGACCGTCTTCATCCATTCCAGCAGAAAAGTCTTCCGCCCTTCTCGATTCTTCCACCAGCCGTCCGGCGAGAAATTCAGGTCGGGAGCAGCCACCATGTGGATTTCAAGGCCCGGAGCCAGAGCGCGATAAATGTTGCCGGCGCGGCGAGTGTGATAGTCGCTGGTGACGATGTCGATGCGGCGCGCGTGCCGTTGATTCAAATCGGCGAGAACGTCCGATGCTTCCTCGCGCGTGGATCGGGCGTCGTTGGGAAACGCGACAAAGTAGGACTCGGGGTAGCCGTGGCGGACGGCAAACGGAATGGCGAGATCGGTCTCGTGGAGTCCGTACTCACCGGATGTCCCGCTCACCAGCGCTTTGGACGCGTATCCCTGCCTTACCAACTCACCGGCTTTGAGAATGCGGTTGCCCGAAAAATCGCCGGCCAGCACGACGATCATGTCGGCGGAAGCGGGAGACTCAGAGCGTACCAGGTATGCACCCAGAGCAGCCATCCAAAAATGAGACGTGACCGCGAGCAGAAGAACCAGAAGAATGGCGTACGCCAGCCATCGGAAAGGATGGCGGCGGGAATTACTTGTCTTCAGAGGAGGTCTTCTGATCCAGATGGCCTACCGACTTCAGCCGCTGGAACATGCGCTCCACTTCAGCTTCGTCGTCGGGGAGCAGGAGCGGATAGCGCGGCGGCGGCAACTGCTTCTTCGCGATCGCGCCCACCGTGGCTTCGCCCCAGAACTGGCGGTAAGGAACGCCGTCGATCAATGCTTCCCGGGCGTGACGGCGCAGGCTGCGCAGCAAGCCACTGGACGAATTGGGATCGCCGGGATAAATCACCAGGATGCGCGTCTTGTCGGCCAAAGTGAGCCGCACCACCAGGGGAAGGCTGGCGCTGCGATCCAGCCGGCGGATGTGACGCCAGGGAATGGCATGGTGCCCGATCTTCACGTGGCTTTCGTAAATCTCAACCGACGGACGCGTGCCAAGATAAAGCACGATGACAGCACCCGCCAGCGAGAGGCCGGTGGCGATCCAAAACAAGGGCCAGAGCAACGCAAACCAAAAGGAAAAGCCGGTCAGCGCCAGTGCCGTCAAACCTGCCCAAAAGTACAGGCCGGGCACTCGATAACGCGTAATGGGCGCTGGCACTCTTTCAGACTACTCCGGCGCGCAGCGCACGTCAATGAGCGGTTTGCCTCAACAAAACTACGGCCCTCCAAACGTAGTGAATGCCGCTGACAATGGTTCCAAGCACCATTAAACAAAGGGCCAGCGTGACCGGCGCTGGGATTCCGGCGCGCGCTCCTATGACCACCAGTGCGGCCGCAATCTGAAAGAAAGTGCTGATCTTACCCCACACGGACGGAGGAAATTTTCGCAGTTTTGTGAACATCAAACCGTAGGCTGCCATGGCGAGAATCAGCACGTCGCGGCCAAACACGACGGCGACCATCCACCAGGGCATCGCGCCCGCGAGACCGAGAGAAATGTAGATGACGCTCAGTAAGATTTTGTCAGCGATGGGATCGAAATAGGCGCCGGCCGGCGTGGACGCTTGTAATCGCCGGGCGAGAAAGCCGTCAATGACATCGGTGAAGCCAGCCGCGAAGAGCAAGATGATCGCGCGGCCATAACGGCCGTGCAGAATGTCGGCGGCGATAAAAGGAGCGAGAACCAGGCGGGCAAGCGTGAAGAGGTTCGGGAGATTGAACAAGAATCAGGATACTAGGCTGACGAGCCGGGGAGGCGTCCTTGGGCCGACACGAACTGTCCTTTCCGCGCTCCAGATTCGACAGTTCGACATCACAGGGCCGCCATCTGAGTGTGGAAATGCTTTTGCTTCAGCAGATAAGGGCGTGAGGCCAAATTGGTGTGCTGCTTGCCGGTAAAAGCCCCACAAAGGATGTGCTCCATGAAAAGCAAAAGGATGGCAACGATTACGGCGACTGTAGGAGTGCTCGCCGTCATGGGCGGCTGGGCCATTGCCGCGCAGGACAAGTACACGGTGCAAGTCCCGAATGGGCTATCGTTCGGTGACTTCAGGGCTACGAAGATTGGCAGGCTGTCTCCCCGAGCCACACCGACGCCACAAACGTGATGCGGCTGATCGTTGCGAATCCCGTGATGATCAGCGCCTACAAGAACGGCATTCCCGGAAATGGCAAGCCGTTCCCCGAGGGATCCAAGATCGCGAAAATTGAGTGGCGGCCGAAAAAGGTCGCTGCGGCCCCTTTTTCCGCGGGCTCGCCAGACACAGTGCCGGGTGATCTTGCAGCGGTCGAGGTCATCGAGAAGGACAGTAAGCGATTCCCGGACACGCACGGCTGGGGGTATGCCACATTCGACTATGACGCCGTCGCTGGTACATTCACGCCTGCCACCGAGGCCAGCAAGCCGCCGCAGGGGCACAACGCGAAGTGCGGCGCTGCGTGCCACACTCTCGCGGCGTCACAGGATTACATTTTCACGAAATACGCCAAAAGATGAATCCAGTGCTTTTCCAGGAGGTTCTGTATGTCACATCATTTCGACACCAAACTGGCGAGGGAAGATCCGAGCCTCAACCTCTGCGACTTTTATTTATTTGACGGCGCCTCGGGAAAGACGGTGATGGCGATGACCGTGAATCCGGATGTGGGCTTATCGACTGCGGATACGCTTCATCCAGAAGGGCTCTACGCGTTCCGGTTCGACCTGAACGGAGATGCGAGGGAAGAGGTTACGTTCAAGTTCCGGTTTGGTGAGCCACGGCACCGAGATGGCAGTGAGCATACTCACATTCAGCCGTTTGTGATGCGGAGGGCGACCGGTGACGCTGCGCTTCGTGGTGACGCCGGAGAGAGTCTGGTTGAGGGTGAAACCGGTTCGGTGGCGACGAATTCGGGTGTTCGTGCGTATGTTGGGATTGCTCCAGACGTATTTGCGGCAAATACTGGATTCCGCCCGTTTCTGACTGCTTTCTATCAGGACCGGCGCTACGCCGGGGACGCTTTTCTCGATCAGCAGAATCCCTTTGCGAGGCGGAATGTTACGGCGATTGTGCTGGAAGTGCCGAGTGAGCTGATTGGGAAGGGAAAGATCAACGCATGGGCGACCATCTCCCTCTTCGGCCACGCGCCGGAGGTACAAGTTTCGCGTTGGGGCCTGCCTATGGTTACGCATATCTTCCTGAACGACCCGAGCGATCAAGAGGTGAAAGAACAATTCAATGCGTCGGTTCCGTCTGAAGATCTAGAGCGCTTCGGGAAGACGATCGCGGATTTTTCGGAGAAGATGACCACCTATTCCGATTCGGCGGCGGACCCGGGTGAATACGGGAAGCTGATCGCTCGCCGGCTTTGTCCCGACACGTTGCCTTATGAGCTTGGAACGTCCGCCGCATTTGAACTGGCCAGCTTCAATGGACGCGCGCTCGGCGACGATGTGCTGGATGTGATGTTGACGCTCGCGGCCAACCGGTCAATTGTCGATGGACTTGTTCCTGACCGGGGGCGCATTCGCAAGGATTTTCCGTATTATGGAGCTCCGTATACGGCGGAGGAGCAGGCCGGGATGACGCCGTTAGCGCGCCCGGCTAAGAAGCAGGCCGCACAATGAGCACGGTTGCAGATGTCGATATGAAGCTTGCGGTGGTCGTCATCCCCGTTTCCGACGTCGACCGCGCAAAAGAGTTCTACTCGAGGCTCGGATGGCGGCTGGATGCCGACCGCTCCGCCGGTGACAACTTCCGCCTGGTCCAGTTCACGCCTCCCGGCTCCGGCAGCTCGATTCCAATTTGGTGTAAACCTCACGCCGGCTGCACCTGGTTCGGCACAGGCCATGCACCTCGCCGTCTCCGATATCGAGGCGGCGCGCAGCGAACTCATCGCGCACGGCGTGGATGCGAGCCAGGTGTTTCATTGTGAGACCGGAACGGCTTGCAGGTTTTCCTCGAACGGCGCGCGGGTGACGGGGCCGCACCCCGAGCGTCTCAGCTACTATTCGTATGTTTCTTTCAGCGATCCGGACGGCAATGGCTGGTTGCTACAGGAAGTGACGAAGCGGCTTGCTGGGCGCGTGGCAGGCAACACAATGTATACATCGGCGCACGATCTTGACCAAGCGATGATTCGCGCTTCGAAGGCCCACGGGGAGCATGAGAAACGGACCGGGCAACCCGACGCGAACTGGCCCGATTGGTACGCCGAGTATATGGTGCGCGAGCAATCAGGCGAAGAGCCGCCGCAATAAAGATCGACCGTCTTGATGTCGATTGAGTGCCGGCGGTCGCGTCGTCACCAACGCGCCGCCGGACTCTACGGGGCCTATCCCGCGCTGAGTGTCATGGTCGCGACGGTAACGTGCGGCCAAAGTACATTGTTGAAAACCAGAATCACAAGCTGCGAGTACTGCAGTTGCAGGTAAGTGCCATCCGGCCAGAACGGCTCAAGCTCCTTCAACGCCGGGCCTGGATCCGTTTTCAGGATCGGATAGCCCGGGATACGCACCCACTCGATCCAGAAGGTTGCGCTTGCCGAATATACGAAGGCGTTGGGGGTGGTATTTGGTTCGATCGCCAGGGTAGCCGGTTGATAAGGGGGCGCCGGCGGGACTGGGAGGGGAACGGGCGCGGGGTTTTGAGTTTGGTTAGCGACTCCCAGGAACGGGATGTTGCTAACGGTTTCGAACAGGCTACCAACGCCCAATGTCGGGCGGCCATCCAACGATTGGGAGTCCGTCGTGAGATTGATCGCGATGAAGCCCACGATATCCTGGTCAGCGATCGCATCCCGCAAGACGCTGTTGGGATCGTTGATAAAACCCTGGAAACTGTCCGGGAATGGGCCGCTGCTTTGGTAGGACAGGGGCGACCCCGCTGGCAGCGGCGGTGGTGGCGGCGTCGTCGTCGGCACCAGAACGTCGGCGTTGATGTTGATCTCCGGAACCACATGCTGGCCGCCGGCCGGCACGGGAGGGGGACCGGCGGCGGCGTCCAGGTCGATTGGCTGGATCCCGACAGCCGGCGGGTTCGCGCTTCCCGCGGGGAGCGGGAGCGGCGGGTTCGTGCCTGGGTAGGGCCCAGGGAAGGGGATGGGACTGAGCCCCGGGTACACGTTGCCTGGGGTGCTGAACGGGGTAAGGGCCGGGATGGTCGGCTTGCCCAAAATAGGCTTCGTCCCCGGGTTGGGTCCCTGCATCAGCACCGTGACCCCGTGCGGGATGCTCCCCATCCGCACGATGGTGTCCGTGTTCCCGGGCGGAGTTGTCCCAGGGATCGCCGCCGGTACGTTCATGAACAGTCCCGGCTCGATATGTAGTGCTTGGCCCGCTGTCGTGGAGTATCCGAGTGGCAGTACCTTCGGGGAGGGCTTCGGATCGGCGTCACTCACCCGCTGCAGGTAATGCAGGCCGTACAGGCTGAGATCGGTCTGTGGGCTCAGGCCCCGGTTGGGCACAACTCCGGGGATCACGTGGAAGTCGAAGGAGTCATGGGTCAGGTTCAGTTCGAGGAAGCGCTTGGTCTGCCCGGCGGGATTCGTGATCGGCGCCGATTCCGGATTGTCGGGCCGCCAGATGGCATTGAAGCCTGGGCCTCTCCAACTGCCAGCCAGGAACGCGAGCGGGCCGAGATTTAACGCAGTCGTCATCGGTCCCTGCTGGAACCGAGGCGGTACGTACGAGCCCGTGAGTTTAAACGGGCAGGTTGGACGTGAAGTTTCTTCGCTCATTTTCAGGTCTCCCTTTCTATGGAATTTGGACGGATGGTCGCCCAATTTGAGTGGATCTGGAAGTATCTCTCTTAACGGAGCAACTGCTTTCGTCGAGGTAGTGTTCTTCAGAGTGGGAACGTTTCGTGCTCGGCCGTAGAATTCCCCTCGAAAGTCGGATCGTGTCTACCCGCTGAGTCGGTCCGCGAACAATCGTGTGCGGCGGTCTCTGCTTCAGTCTTTCGTTTCTATCTCTTGGTCGTGGCGCGCCACTTGCACCCAGCGTGATCGGAATCCGAGGGTCAATGAACAGCGTACAAATCGAACAGAAGAGCTATGAGATGCCCCCGCGGGAGGGGTTCACCGTCGCACATTTTCTCACCGTCGCCGACATCGACCGATCGCTCCGATTCTATGAAACGGTCTTCGGCGGTCGCGCGCTGAGCAGAGGCGACAGCAAGGGAGCGCCTGGGTACATTCAGATCGCGAATACGTGGCTCATTGTCAACGTTGGGGGCGGGCCGACGCCCGACAAGCCGTCGGTAACGCTTAACGTCCTCGCCGACCCGGATAGGGTCAGTAGCTTTATGAATATCCGCGTTGCGGATATTCAAGCTTGTTATAAATTATGGAAAGGTCGGGGAGCCGAGTTCATCACCGAACCGATCCCCAAGTACGGCGAGACGCGCTGCTACATCCGCGACCCTGACGGCTACATTATCGAGGTCGGACAGAGCAACGCCCTCAAGTACGGTTAACGCTGAGCCCGAGACTAAGGAGGCCACGTACATGACTGCCCCCAGCGCGCCGAACACGCTCGGTGTGAACGTTTTTACCGCCCCGGGAAAGGTAATGGTAGGCGAGCGCCCAAAGCCCTTCGGCGAAGCGCTCGGCTTTGACCCGATGACGTCGACTTTAATCTTCGGCGAGTACGACGCGGTGCTGGTAGACGCAATGACGACGGTGGCTGAGGCCGAGGTTCTCGCGGATTGGGTTGCGCTGCACAACCGCAACCTGGAGACCATCTATATAACGCACGGCCATTTCGACCACTTCTACGGTCTGAGCGTTCTGCTCGACCGTTTTCCGAGCGCTCGGGCCATAGCAACGCCCAAGACTTTGAACGCCATGCAGATGTCCTTCACTCCCAAAGTGGAGCGGTTAGCCCGCCGCTTGTTTCCTGGGCAATTGGCGACTAAATTCGTTCCACCTCAGCCCTATGAGCGCGACACCTTCACTCTGGAGGGGCACGAATTGCGCATCATCGAGCAGGGCCACACCGATAGTCCCGATACGACGTCTCTATACGTTCCATCGATCGGCCTGATCGTCGCTGGCGACGTGGTGTACAACCAGTGCCACATGTACGTCGGCGACACCACACCCGAGAGCCGGAAGAATTGGATCGCGGCGCTGGACCGGTTGGCAGCGCTGAAGCCGGCGATGGTTGTTGCCGGTCACAAGAAGCCTGGTGCGCCCGACTCGCCGTCGGCGATCGAGGACACTAAGCGCTACCTGCAGGACTTCGATCATCTGCAGAAAACCGCGACGTCCGACCAGGAGCTGTTCGATCAGATGACGGAGCTATACCCGCACTGGGTGGCCAATCAGTCGTGGTTGATGTTCGGATTCCCGGGCGGCTGATGGGAACGCTGCGGTCTATAGGTAGCCGCTCCGCGTCACGAAACCAATGCGTGGGCCACGCGCGTGGCGAGTTGGTCGAAACTCAGGATCTCATAGAGCGAAGGGTCGGACATGATGCGCGCCACGAGCGCCGTGTGCATGGCGTGTCCGGCGCGCTCCGCGATCACGTGACCGAGCAGCGGCTTGCCGATCAGCGCAAGATCGCCGATCAAATCCAGCGCCTTATGGCGGCAACACTCGTCGTGGAAGCGCAGACCCTGGGGATTTTGCACACCTTGACGATCGAAACAGATGGCGTTGTCGAGAGCCGCACCGCGAATGAGCCCCATGTCGCGCATCTGATCCAATTCATGAGCAAAGCCGAAGGTTCGTGCCGGGGCGATCTCCTGCGCATAGCGCTCAGGAGTAACTTCCATGTCGAGAGATTGCTTGCCGATCAGAGGATGATCGTAAAACACGTCGCAGGTGAGGAGGAACCGGTCCGACGGCAGAATGGTGATGCGCTTCGATCCGGCTTCCACGGTGACCGGGCGGCGAATGCGGAGAAAGCGCTTGCGCCGACGGTAGGATTTTAATCCGGCGGCATTCAACAAGTCCACGTAGGGCGAGCCGCTGCCATCCAGGATGGGAACTTCCAGGTTGTCGATTTCGACGAAAGCGTTATCCACGCCCATGCTGTAGAAAACACTCAGCAGGTGTTCGGTGGTGGAGATCAGGACGCCCTGCCGCATCAGGCTGGTGGCATAGCTGACGCGGGCCACGTAGCGCCAACTCGCTGGGACGGGAAAATTGTCCAGATCGGTGCGGAGAAAGACGATGCCGGTGGAAGGAGGCGCCGGGAGGATTCGAATGGATACGGGAACGCCGCTGTGAAGTCCGACTCCCTTGGCTTCTACCGGCCGCTGGACGGTGGTCTCAAACCGCAATGCGGCTTCCTCTGGATGGTTCAGTAGGTAGTTCTGTTGGGTCGATTCGCACGCTGCTAATCCAACTGGATGTTTCATTTTACAAGGGACTAACACCCGCCGCTAGCTGTTTGATTCAAAAAGCTTTGTAAAGTTTGTTGTGTTGCATGAAAGCCACACATTGTAACCGCGGCTGTGTCGGAATCAGGTCAAGACAAGGCGAATTTTGGAGTCTTTTGTGCCCGGACCGGCTTTGTCCTGTTCCGCGACAGTGCCATCCCACAAGAGAACTATCAAGGAAGCTCACTGCCGGATTCACCAATTGGTAAGTGCGGACAGCTAAAGCGATTTCCCCAGAGTGCAGCATCGGAAGGAAAGGTGCAATTGCAGACCGACATTTTGGGAGAACCGGTGTGCACACACTTCTGCAAGATTTGAGCTACGGACTACGGACGCTGGCGAGCAAGCGCGGCTTCACCCTGGCGGCGGTGTTGTCGCTCGGCCTGGGAATCGGTTTGAACACCGCGATCTTCACGCTGGTGAACTCCATCCTTCTGCGATCTCTGCCCTATCGCGATTCGGACCGGCTGGTGATGCTCTCCAGCACTCCGCCGGACCATCCCGATCAGTTGAATGGCGCATCGGTGCCGGACTTCTTCGCCTGGAAGCAGCGGGCGCGGTCGTTTGAATTCGTCGGCGGGCTCTCCAATAGCGCCGTCGATTTCGGAGCGGCAGAAAATGGCATTCCCGCCGAACGCGTGCAGGGCGAGTTCGTGACGCCCGGGATGATTGAAGCCTTGGGCGTGCAGCCGGCGAGGGGACGGCTGTTCACGGAAGCCGAAGACGAGGTGGATCATCCGGCGCGCGTCATCGTGATCAGCCACCGGCTTTGGATGCGGCGATTCGGCGCCGGGAACGACATCCTGGGCCGGCAGATTCTGATCAACGGCGAAAATACGGAGATCGTGGGAGTGATGCCGCCCGACTTCCGTTTCACCGATGAGAAAAGCGATTATCTGGCGCCGCTGCCGCTGAACCATTTTCAGCTCCGCGGGTCGGCGCGATTCGTGACGGTGACCGCCAAGCTGAAACCAGGTGTCACTATCGAGCAGGCGCGGAGTGAGATGGACGCCATCGCGCGGCAGCTTGCCAGCGAATTTCCCGCGCGCGACATGGACCACGGAAAGGCGTGGGCTATCCGTCTGCAACCGATCCATCAAGCGCTGTTCGGAATCTTAAGCCGTCCGCTATTGCTGCTGCAAGCGGCCGTGGGATTTGTGCTGTTGATAGCGTGTGCGAACGTGGCGGCACTGCTGTTGGCCCGGTCGGCGTCGCGCTCCACCGAAGTGGCCATCCGGGCGGCGCTCGGAGCCAGCCGGGGCCGCATCTTCCGCCAGTTCCTTACAGAAAGCCTGTTGCTTTCCATGTTTGGCGGAATACTGGGAGTTGCGCTGGCCTGGGAAGGCGTGCGGGTGCTGGTTGCGATGGCGCCGTCCTGGCTGCCGAGGCTCCACGCGATTCAGTTGGACGGGCGGGTTCTGCTCTTCACCACTGCGATCTCGGTGCTCACGGGTTTGATCTTCGGAGTGATCCCTGCGGCACAGGCTTCCAAGCTGACGCTGGCCGAATCGCTCAAGAATATAACGCGAGGTGGAACGGCGGGAGGAGCGCGGAACCGGTTGCGCGCGGTGCTGGTTGCCGCGCAACTTGCCATGGCGCTGATGCTGTTGATCGGCTCGGGACTGTTGATTCGGAGCTTTCTGGCGTTGCAAGGCGCCGACCTGGGTTGCCAGCCGAGAGGCTTGCTGACCTTTCGCTACACCTTCCCGGAAAAACGGTTTGGCAGACCGGTGGGCATGTATCAACAAGTGCCGTTGTGGGAGATGAGCGCGAAGCCGCCGGTAGCCATCCAGCAGGTGCTGGAACGGCTGCGTACCGTGCCGGGCCTGCGCTCGACAGCCGGAATGGTGTATCCGCCGATGACCGGCAATTACCCGATGACCTTTACTATCGAAGGGCGAACGGTGGCGAACTCCGACGACCTGACGGCGGACTTCTTTCCGGTAACTCCGAATTTCTTCGCGACGATGCAAATTCCGATGCTGCGCGGCCGCGACTTTACCGACCGCGATGTGGCTACAACGCCCTGGGTCGCGATCATCAATGAGACCATGGCGCGCCGATTTTTTTCCAATGAGAATCCTATCGGCAAACATATTCGTGTGGATCTGTCGCCGGAAGATCAGACGCGCGAGATCATCGCAGTGGTGAAGGATATCCCCGCCAGCAATCCGCAAACCAGGCAAGATCCCGCGATCTTCACTCCTTTTTTGCAGGCGGCGGTGCACGTCACGGGGCCCAATACCGGGCTGCATCTGGATATGACGTTCCTGCTGCGGACGGTGGGCGATCCGATGAGCGCGCTGCCCGTGGTGCGGCGGGCGGTAGAGGAAATCGATCGTAATCAGCCGCTGATCGATCCACGAACCGAAGAGTCGTACCTCGCCGAGCAGGCCCAGTATCCGCAGTATTACTCGATGCTCCTGGGCCTGTTTGCGGTGGTGGCAACCGGGCTGGCCGCGGTGGGGATTTACGGAGTGATGTCGTACGTGGTAGAGCAGCGGACACGGGAAATCGGAATCCGCATGGCGCTCGGCGCCGGGGCGCGGGAAGTGCTCAGATTGATCGTGAGCGAGGCGGCGTTGGTGATTGGGAGCGGGACCGTAGTGGGGTTGGCGGGAGCGATGGCGCTGAGCCGATTTCTAACGTCTGAGATTTGGGAAGTGAAGGCGGATGACCCCGGGACCTTCGCGGGCTTCACTCTGCTGCTGGTGGCCATCGCGGTGATCGCGTGCCTGGTTCCGGTGCGTCATGCGCTGCGCGTGGATCCGAATATCGCGCTGCGATACGAGTAAGCAACAGCAGCGGAACGAGGCCGCTGCGGAGTTTGGCGTTATCCTGATCTCTGGATGCCACCTGCAGCCGAGACCAAGGAAGCCAGGAAAAGCGCGAAGCACCGTCCCCGCCTCTTTCTGATCGATAGCTACGGGTTTATTTTCCGGGCTTACCATGCGCGAGCACGCAGCGGCGCGCCGCCCATGCGTACTACCACCGGGATCTCGACGGAAGCCGTTTTTATCTTCCACAACATGGTGCGGAAGCTGCGCGAGGCCTATAAGCCCGAGTACATCGCCGCTATTTTCGAATCGGGAAAAACGTTCCGCGAAGAGGCCTACGCCGATTACAAGGCGAATCGCACGGAGATGCCGCCGGACTTGGGCGAGCAGATTCCATACATCCGGCGTTTGCTCGAAGCGATGCGGATTCCGGTGCTTCAATATGCGGGATTCGAGGCCGACGACGTGATTGGCGCCATGGCGCTGCGGGCCAGCCAGGAGTTTGATGTCGTGATTGTGTCGAGCGACAAGGACATGCTGCAGCTGGTGGACGATCGCGTGCACATGTACAACCCGGTGAAGGAAGATGTTTGGTACGACGCGGCCACCACCGAAGAGTTCATGGGCGTGAAGCCTTCGCAGGTGGCCGATCTGCTGGCGTTGAAAGGCGACTCGATTGACAATATCCCCGGCGCTCCGGGCATCGGCGACAAAGGCGCGCGCGATTTGATCGTGCGTTTCGGCTCGGTAGAAGGCGCACTTGAGCACGCCGCGGAAGTGGAACGCAAAATGTATCGCGAAAGCTTGCAGAACAATCGCGAGCAGATTCTGCTGAGCAAGCGGTTGGCGACCATCGATACGACGGTGCCGGTGGAATTTGAGATGGCGAACCTGGTGACGCAGGAGCCGGATATTGGCGAACTCAAGAAGGTTTATAAGGAGCTGGAGTTTTACAGCCTGCTGAAAGAGGTGGGGCCGACTGAGGACTCGCACACGCGCGATTACGCGAGCATTTTCTCGCGCGAAGCGGCTATGGAATACGGAGCGAGTTTAGCAAGGCTCGATTCTGCAAGGCCGATTGCCTTTGCGATTGAGTCCAGCTTAGACGGCGGTCTGCCGCTGACGATGGTCGGCGTATCGTATCAGCCGGGAGTGGCGCGGGCGCTCTCGATCGATTTTATCGACGCGCTGAAGCCGATCCTGGAAGACGAGCGGCGCACGAAGATTGCGCACGACGTGAAGGCGCTCACGCTGACGCTCGCGAAACAGAACGTGGAAGCGCGCGGATTTCGGCACGACGTGATGCTGTACGCTTTCCTTCTGTGCGCCGATCCGTCCGCTTGCTCGCCGTCCGTGCTGGCGGAGCGCTATCTGGATCGCAAGCTGGGCGCGGCGGCGGAGCAGCACGCGGATTTGGCCGTGACACTGGCGGAACGTCTGGCGCCGGAGATCGATCAACAGGGCTTTCGCGAAATCTATGAAAGCATCGATCTGCCGTTGGCGGGCGTGCTGGCGCGCATGGAACAGATTGGCATCCGCGTGGACCCGGCGCAGCTTGGCTTGCTTTCGAGCCGCCTGGACACCGACATCCAGCGGCTATCGGCCGAGATCTACGAGCTGGCAGGAAAGCCGTTCAATATTAATTCGCCGGCGCAGCTCGGCAAGATTTTGTTCGAAGACCTGAATCTGCCCGCGCCGGTGAAGTACGGGAAAGGCAAAACGATCTCGACAGCGGCCGACGTGCTGGAGGGGCTGGCCGCGGAGCACGAGATCGCTCGAAAAGTGTTGGAGTATCGCCAGCTCTCGAAGCTCAAGGGCACTTACATTGACGCTCTGCCCGAATTAATCGATCCTCGAACCGGCCGGCTGCACACCACGTTCAATCAGACCGGAGCGGCCACCGGGCGGCTTTCGTCATCCAATCCGAATCTGCAAAACATCCCGATTCGCACCGAGCTCGGACGCGAGATTCGCGCCGCGTTCGTGCCGCGCGAAGGCTGGAAGCTGGTGGTGGCGGACTACTCGCAGATCGAGCTGCGGCTGCTGGCGCACATGTCGCACGATCCGGTTTTGCTGGACGCATTTCGGCGCGGCGAGGATATTCACACCCGTACCGCAGCCGAAGTTTTTCGCGTGCCTCCGCTGATGGTGACTTCCGATATGCGGCGCAACGCGAAGGCGGTGAATTTCGGCATCGTGTACGGGCAGACGCCGTTTGGATTGGCCACTTCGCTCGGCATCGATCGCAAGGAAGCGGAGCTGTACATTCAGACCTATTTCGAGCTGCACGCGGGCGTGAAGAAATTCATCGCGAAGACCATCGCCGAAGTGCGCGAGAGCGGATTTGCGCCCACGCTGTTCGGCCGCAAGCGTCCGATCCCGGACATGCACAGCCGGAATCCGAACGCGCGCTCGTTTGCGGAGCGCACGGCCGTGAACACGCCTTTGCAGGGCACGGCGGCGGATCTGATCAAGCTGGCAATGATTCGGATCGACGAGATCCTGACGCGAGAGAAGCTCGAAACCAGGATGTTGCTGCAGGTGCACGACGAATTGCTGTTTGAATCACCGCCGTCGGAAGCCGATCATGTCTCGAAGATGGTGAAGCGCGAAATGGAGAGCGTTCACAAGCTGGACGTGCCGTTGATCGTGGATGTAGGGATCGGCGAAAACTGGCGCGACGCGAAGTGAAACTCGCGCATTCCTAGTCTTCCTTGTCTCCCTGGTATTCCTAGTTGTTTTCGTTTCAACTCCAGGAAGACCGGGAATACCAGGAATACAAGGAATCTCGACCATTCCCCGTATTCCTCGTCTCCCACGTATTCCAGTTAGAGGATCACTTCGGCTCGGCTAACCGCGCAGGCAGAAACTCATCCCCCGCGTGCCAGGTCGGCATTTGCGACTGATTCGCCACCGTCATTCCGATCAGGAAGCCGAAGTGCGCGGCTTCTTCCATCCCTGAGAAATCCCAGTCGTCATGATATTCGTCGGACGGCTGGTGATAATGCTTGTCGTTATACTCTTCGAAAATCTTGTCGCCGTAGCCCGCGGGCTTGCCGTAATATTCGGTGCCCAAGTCGATGGAAAAGGCCGGGACGCCGGCGTGCGCGAGTGAGAAATGGTCGGAGCGGTAGAAGTGCCCCTGCTCGGGTTGAGCGTCGGGCTTGATGGCGAGTTCCATGCGATGCGCGGCTTCTTCCACCACCGGCCACACCGTGGTTCGCTCGGCGCCAGTGACGGAAACATCCTTGGTGCGTCCGAAAGGATAGAATGCGTCGAAGTTGAGATCGAGCGCGGTTTTCGCGAGCGGGATCACGGGATGCGCGGCGTAATACTCGGTTCCGCGCAGCCCGGCTTCCTCGGCGGTAACGGCCATGAAAATCGCGGAACGCTTTGGCTTGTGCTCCAGCGTGGCCCAGGCGCGCGCCATTTCGATGATCATCGCGCAGCCGGTGGCGTTGTCCACCGCGCCGTTGTAAATGGTATCGCCGTTCACGGCCGGGCCAATCCCTAAATGATCCCAATGCGCGGTGAATATGACGGCTTCCGATTTTTGTTGCGGATCGCTGCCCTCTACCTTCGCGATGACGTTGTTGGATTGAATCGGCCGGATCTCGGTGGGGATGTTCCCGCGGATATGGATGCCGAGCGGAATGGGCTTAAAATCGCGCGAATTGGCGGCGGTGAGGAGTTGGTCGACAGTCTTGCCGGACAAAGCCAACAGTTTCGCGCCTGCGCCCTCGGTCACCCAGCCGGCGAAAGCCAGCGCGGGCTGTCCGGCGGGAAGCTTCAATTGCGGATCTTCCTTGCCCCAGCTGCTTTTCACCACCTCGTAGCCATAGCCCGCGGTGGGCGTGGTGTGAATGATGATTACGGCTTTGGCGCCCATGCGCGCGGCTTCTTCATATTTGTAGGTCCAGCGGCCGTAGTAAGTGAGTGCACGGCCGCCGAAGAATTTCGGATCTTCCGAAGGCGGTTCATTGGTGAAGAGCACTAGCACCTTGCCCTTGACGTCGACGCCTTTGAAGTCGTCCCAATGAAATTCTGGTGCGACGATGCCGTGGCCGACGAAGACCGCCTCGGCGTCGAACGAATCGGTGGGTTGCTGCAACTCGCTGACGCCGACGAAATCGTCCAGCCATTTGAAGGTGACCGTTTGATTCGCGCCCACCGCGGTTAGAGTTGCGCCTTCCGACGTAGTGGCGCCCACCATCGGCACGCGCTGGAAATAGGTGCCGTTTTCACCGGCAGGTTTGGCGCCAGCCAGAGCGAATTGCGCCGCGATGTATTCGGTGGCCAGTTCGCCGCCGCGCGTTCCCACGCCGCGCCCTTCCAACAAATCACTCGCCAGGAACTTTACGTGCGCGCGCATGCGCTCGCCTGAAATGTCAGACTGCGCGAGTGCCAAGGTGGTCACCAGCAGTACTAATCCGAATTTCCTCATGACCCCAGTGTTGATTTTTTCCTCCAATGGTGTCAAAACCAATGTGTATGCCAATCGCGACTATCAACCCAGCCAACGGCGAAACGGTTCGCACGTTCGAGCCGCTTTCCAGCGCCGAAGTCGACGCCAAGATTCAAACCGCGCACGACGCGTTCCGTGCGCTTCGCCGCACTTCGTTCGCCGAACGTGCCGCCAAGATGCGCAAAGCCGCGGACATTCTGGAATCGGAGAAGGACCGTTGGGCCCGCATTATGACCCTGGAGATGGGCAAAACGCTGAAGTCGGCCGGGGACGAAGCTTTGAAATGCGCGCTGGGCTGCCGCTATTACGCCGACAACGCCGAGAAATTCCTGGCCAATGAAGAAGTGGCGACCAACGCGGGGAAAAGTTTCATCGCATACCAGCCGCTGGGAGTGGTGCTGGCGGTGATGCCGTGGAATTTCCCGTTCTGGCAGGTCTTTCGATTTGCCGCGCCCGCTCTGATGGCGGGCAATACGGGATTGCTGAAACACGCATCCAACGTTCCGCAATCCGCGCTCGCCATCGAAGAGATCCTGTGCCGGGCCGGTTTTTCGAACGGCGAGTTTTTGACGCTGCTCATCGGATCGTCGCAAGTGGCGCGGGTGCTGGATGACAAACGAGTGGTGGCGGCGACCCTTACCGGCAGCGAGCCGGCTGGCCGTGAAGTGGCCAGCCAGTGTGGAAGGCAGATCAAAAAGACGGTGCTGGAACTGGGCGGGAGCGACCCGTTCATCGTAATGCCGAGCGCCAATTTCGAGGAAGCCGTACTGACGGCGGTGAAGGCGCGCTGCATCAATAACGGGCAGAGCTGCATCGCGGCGAAGCGATTCATCGTGCACGATTCCATTTATGCGGAATTCGAACGGGGATATGTGGAAACGATGAAGGGGTTGAAAGTGGGCGATCCGATGGACTTGACGACGGACGTGGGTCCAATTGCAACCGCACAGGGCGCGAGCGAATTAGAAGATCAAGTGCAGCGCGCGGTGGCCGGCGGCGCGCGCTTGCTCACCGGCGGCAAGCGGATCAGTGGCGCAGGCAATTTCTTTGAAGCCACTGTGCTCGCGGATATTCCGAAGAGCTGCGCAATGTATTACGAGGAGATTTTTGGCCCGGTGGCCATGCTGTTCCGCGCCAAGGACATCGACCAAGCCATCGAGATCGCCAACGATTCCGATTTCGGCCTGGGGGCGAGTGTGTGGACCAACGACGAAGCGGAGAGAGCGCGTTTCATCGCGGACATTGAATCCGGCTCTGTGTTTGTCAACGGCATGGTGGCGTCCGATCCTCGGCTGCCCTTCGGCGGCGTGAAGAATTCCGGGTACGGACGAGAGCTGAGTGAATTCGGAATTCGCGAGTTTTGCAATATCAAGACGGTCTGGATTAAGTAGCGTAGATGTGGCGCATGCACTCGTGCATGCCGCGTTCAGACTCATCTGAACGCGTTGAAATTCCGGGGTGGCGTCGGCACGATTGCCGACGCGGCACGCAGGAGTGCGTGCGCCACAACCACCAGATGTCAAACGACCATCATGCGTCCATCCAGAGCTTCGTAGTTGATGGCCTCCGGTCCTGTGTAGTCTTCGTCCCGCAGGGAAACGGCTATGCTCGCGGAATTCGCGAACTCGATGCGCAATTCTTCATCGGTGACACGCACAGACGCAACCTTGACACCTATCGCTGAGCAAAGGCCATCTCGCCACGCCGCACTTCCCGGCAACAGAACGGTGGTGGCCGTTGTAAAAACAGGAAGGGTGAGCGCGGTCAAGCAAGGGCCGTCGAACTGAAACTGCACGTGGTCTTGAACGAATACGACGGCGCTCAGCGAGGGTCCGGTGATTTCCGAAATCTTCGGTTGAAGACCAAGGCCGTTCATGCCATTACTTCGGCGCCATCCGAATCGCGCCGTCCAGCCGGATTACTTCGCCGTTCAGCATGGGATTCCCGATGATGTCGCGTGCCAGCTGCGCGTACTCAGACGGACGGCCCAGGCGTTTGGGAAAAGGGACCATGGCGCCGAGCGACGCCCGAACATCGTCGGGCATCCCCGCCAGCATGGGAGTGTCGAAGATTCCCGGTGCGATAGCCATCACACGGATGCCGACGCTCGAAAGATCGCGTGCCAGGGGCAGCGTCATTGCGGCGATGCCTCCTTTCGAAGCGGAGTAAGCAGCCTGCCCGACCTGTCCGTCGAAGGCCGCGACGGAAGCCGTGTTGATGATGACGCCGCGCTCGCCTTCGTCATTGGGCGCGTTGGGCGCCATCAACCAAGCCGCGAGACGGGAGACATTAAACGCGCCGATCAGATTTACGCGGATGGTTTTGGAGAAGCGCGCGAGATCGGCGGGACCGGTCTTGCCAATCACGCGCTGCGCGTCGGCGATGCCCGCGCATTGCACGGAGATGTGCAGCGCGCCGAAGGCCTCCATCGCGGTCTCGACCGCGGCTTGGGCTTCGGCCGCGTCGGCCACGTCGGCACGAACGAAGCGCGCCTTTGGCCCCAGATCCTCAGCGAGCGCCTGCCCGGCTGGCTCATTCAAATCCACAATGACGACGTGGCCGCCTTCTTCCACGATCATCTTCGCCGTGGCCGCACCCAATCCCGACGCGCCGCCGGTCACTACCGCAACTTTGCCCGATATCTCCACGAGTCTATCTCCGCTTCTCGAAAAAGGTTTTCATCAACTCTACGCACTCGGCTGCCAGCACGCCTTCCACAATCTCCACGCGATGATTCAAGAGCTCGGAATCAGCCAGATGGAATTTGCTGCGCACACCTCCGAAGCGCAAGTCGCGCGCGCCAAAAACCAGCCGCTCGATGCGCGCGCCAACCAACGCTCCGGCGCACATCACGCAAGGTTCCAGCGTAGCGTAGAGCGTGGCCGCTTCCAAACGATAATTACCCAAGCGGGCGCCGGCTTCACGCAGCGCAAGGATTTCTGCGTGCGCGGTGGGATCAGACCTGGCGATGGGCGAATTGAAACCGCGCCCGATAATCCCGCCGTCCTGGACCACGACAGCGCCAACGGGGACTTCGCCGTGCGCCTCAGCTTCGCGCGCCAGTGTGAGAGCCTCGCGCATGAACAGTTCGTGCTGGCTCATGCGCCGGCGTGAACGGCCAACAAGCGCTCGAAGATCACGGGCTTGGCCGCGAACGTCCCCAAAACCATGGGGCGCAGGCGGGGGAACCGGTCGAGCGTCAGCAGCAGTTGAGCCATGAACGCCGGACGGCGCGCCATGCTGCGATGAGCCGCTTGATACGGCTCCAGATTATCCGCGGCCAGCGCATCGGCCAGCACGATGGCTTGTCGAAAGGCCAGGCTCAACCCTTCGCCGGTGATCGCATCCACGGAGCCGGAGGCGTCGCCAATTAACACCGTGCGCCCGCGATAGATGCGCCTCAGCCGGCGCGTGACGGTGACGGCGCCGCGCTCCTGGCTGATGGTTTCCGCTCCCCGCAGCCGTTTCGCCAACTCAGGAAAGTGACCGAGCGAAGGGTCCACGCGTTGACGCGGGTGGCGTGTAAGGAGCGCCGTTAATACTTCATCGCCACTCACGGGCGTCACGTACATTTGACAGCCTGGGCCCCAGTAAACTTCCATAAAATCCGTCCAGGGGCGGACGCGATAATGCCGGCGGAAGCCGTAACGCATCGATTCATTGCGAACTGCATCCAGACCGGCCCAGCGCCGGACGCGGGAGTTCGCTCCATCGGCGCCGATGATCCAGCGCGCGCGGATGCCGTCCGTATCCGCTATGTGAGTTCGCCAGAGGAGCTTCACGCCGGCTTCTTCCGCGCGGTCGATTAAGAGCTGATGCAACCGAATGCGCCGCACCGCGATGCCGGGATCCGCGGGAAAGTCGGCCGCGACACTCCCACCATCGCCAATAAAACGGATGCCGCGGAACGCGAAGGATTGCTCGGGATCGAATGCAATCCCCAACCGGCGCAAGGCAGCGTGCGAGTCCGGCATCAGGCCTTCGCCGCAAGCCTTGTCAATGGGTGGGTGTGCGGAGTCGGCGACCGTGACATCGAATCCTTTGAGGCGCGCCGCGATCGCCGCGGCCAATCCGGCCGGTCCACCTCCCACGATGAAGACGTCGGTCAAATTACCACCTCAACAAAACAAGCTCGGAACAGAAGCCGGGACCCATGGCGGCGAGGATGCTGTATGTCCCCGGCGCTGGACGGCGCTTCATCATGACTTCTTCGAGCACCAGCAGCACGGATGCCGACGACAGATTGCCGGTTCGGCGCAGGCAATCCCAGGATGCCTGCAGGGCGCCTTCCGGCAACTCCAGCGCCGTAGCTGTAGCCTCCAGCACGCTCGGGCCGCCGGTGTGCAGCACCCAGGCTCCGATGTCTGCGCGAGACAAGCCTTGCTCTTCGAGGAACGCGTCCACATCTACCGCCAGATGCTCCTGCACCACCATCGGCACTTCGCGCGACAGCACGATGCGAAAGCCTTTTTCAGAAATGTCCCAGCCCATGACGTGCTCGGAATCCGGATAAAAGATGGACTTCGTCGCCAGAATCTCGGGGCCGTCAGCCTTGCGCTCAGCGCCCGCCACCAGCACGGCAGCCGCGCCATCGCCGAAGAGGCCCGATGAAATGATGTTCGCGACGGAGATGTCTTCCTGCTGCAACGTGAGCGAGCAAAGCTCTACCGACAGCACGGCGGCCACTTGTTTGGGATAGGCCAGCACATAATCCGCCGCGCGCGAAATGCCGGCGGCTCCGGCCACGCATCCCAGGCCGAAGATGGGTACGCGCTTGATGTTCACCGGAAGTTCCATGCGATTCACCAGCCGCGCATCGATGGACGGACTGGAAATGCCGGTGACCGAAACGAAAAAGAGCGCGCCCAGATCCTCGGTGGAAAATCCCGATCGCGCGAGCGCGCAGCAGAGCGCCTTCTGGCCCAGGTCCTGGGCCACCTCGATCCAGTGGTTGTTCGCGGCGCCCCAACGCGTGAGCCCGTAATATTCTTCGAGCGGCAGCGCCAGGTGCCGCGTCTCAACACCCACGCGAGCCTGCAGGCGCTCCAGGAACACCGGGTTATCCACCTTGGGGCCCCAATGTTTTTGCAAGGCCTGAAGCAGAACGCGCTGATCGTATTTGTGCTGAGGCAACGCGCTGGCAACACCGGCAATGGTCATGAGGGTGCTCAGACTCCTTGAGGGTTATTCTACAAGAAGAATTCAGAAGTCAGAATTCAGTGCAGTTGAGCCAGCTCCTGCGCATACAGCCGGTTGTGCGGGAACTCGCGAGCCAGCGCGCCAAGCAGGTCGCGCGCTTTGGGAAGATCCTTATTGCGCAGGGCCGCTACGGCCAGCAGAAGCCGGGCGTAGGGAGACAGATACTGGCCTTTCTCAGCGGTCAAACGCAAATCCTGGACTCCCTTATCGCGATCGGTTTCTCCGCCACTGGCCTGCAATATCCAACGCACCGGCGCAGGCTTCAGACTGAACAGATAATTCTCCACTCCGACGGCCAAATATGCGTCGTAGTAATTCGGCTGGATGGCGAGCAGCTTTTCCGCGGTGGCGCGGCTGTCTTTGATCACCCGCAGGGCGTCGAAATCGCGCCGTTCAATCAGAGCTTCATAGTCGGCGCGCAGGCCGAGCGTAAGAATTCTTGCAAAGAGCGCGTCGGCATCTTCGGGCTTACCCGCCAGGATGGCATCCGAGAGCTTTCCGGATTTTCCCAGTTCCTGATCGAAGGCCATGCGCACCTCGACGTCGGGCGTCACCTTGGGTCTGCGGTGAAACATGCTGTTGTCGACAAAAAACTCGGAGTGGAGAATGTTCAACCGATCGAATTCAGCGAACAGAAACGCCGCCGCGTTTGAAACCGGGCCGAGCGGGTCTTCGGGGTGATCGCGCTCCCATTGCGCGAAAGTTTTGTGAGCATCGTCGAACTCGAGATTGTACATCTGCCGGAAACCGCGATCGATAACGGGGTTAACGGCGGGCTCGGTAGCGATGGGAGCCGCAATGCCTGCAGAAACGGCGAGAATGGCAAGGGCGGCGAAGCGAATGGTCATTTCAGCACGGCTCTTTTCGCGAGCCCCAGCGCTTCGCTCCAGAATGCCGTTGAGGAATGCATGATCTCCACCACGTCCCGGACCGCGTGAACGAACTCGTCGGCTTCACGTTCCTTGACCACCAGCGGAGGCGCCACTTTCAGCACTTGAAAATTATTGCCGCACATTTGCGTCAGGAAACCATGCCGGAACAACTGCATCATTATCACCTGGCCGAACATCCCAGGATGAATCTTACCGAAAGTTTCAAAGGGGGCGCGTAAAGCAAGTTTCCGCGGGGGTTGGAATTCGATCCCATTCAATAGCCCGAGCCCCCGGACTTCCCTCACCATTTCATACCCCGAGAGCGTCTCGCGCAAGCGGGTACGCAGATAATCGCCCGCGGCCAGGGCGCGCTCACCCAGATGCTCGCGCTCCAGTGTTTCGAGCGTGGCGAGCCCCGCGCGCAGGGCAAGCGAATTTTCACCGAATGTGGAGGTATGGACCATCGCTCGCCCGATGGATCCATATACCGAATCGTAGACCCGATCCGACATCAGCAGCGCGGCGCTCGGAATGAGCCCTCCGCTGAGGGCGCCCGCCAGCACGATCATGTCGGGCTCGATGTTAAAGTGATGCGAGGCCAGGAACCGGCCAGTCCGGTAGAAACCGGTCTGCACTTCGTCGACCACCAATAGCGTGCCGTGACGCCGGCAAACAGCCTGGACGCATTCAAGATATGCGGGCGGTGGAACGTGCACGCCGCCCTCGCCCTGGATCGGCTCAACGATGAACGCCGCGAATCGCCTGGTGGCGAGTTTCAGCTCCAGCGCAGCGAGATCCCCGAAAGGCACCCCTTCGGCGCCGGCCAGCATCGGGCCGAAATGCTCGCGCCAGAACGGATGGTCCATCAGCGAAAGAGAGCCGCATGTGAGGCCGTGGAACGCGCCTTCGGCATAGAGCAGAGCATTGCGGCGCGTATGGGCGCGAGAGAACTTGATAGCGGCTTCGACTCCCTCGCTTCCGGAACTGCAGAAAAACGCCTTCCTCACGCGTCCGCCCGCGCGCCAGCAGAGCTTGTCCGCCAACTCGCCGGCTAGCTGGGGAACGTGGCCCTGGAGCATCGCGGGGCCGCGCCGGTCTAGTTCGTCTCTAATCGCGTCGATGACCGCGGGGTGATTGTGTCCAAGATTGTGAACGCAATCTCCGGAAAGAAAATCGAGAATTCGCCGGCCGTCCTCGGTGAATAGCTCCGTTCCCTCAGAGCGCCTATAGCGCGCGTTCATTTGAAGAACGTCGAGCAAACGAACCCATTGCGGGTTGACATGCTCCTGGTACGAGGTGTCTTTATTCGTGACGGCGCTGACGCGGGTGCGGGTGGAGGCTAGCACTATGCTTACGGGACGCCCATAAGGGGGGCATGGTTTCGCCAACCTCTGGCGTCTTCTCGCGGCTTTCAGCCTGCAGCCGGAATCTCCTGTCCTATCTCGGCGCCTACCTGTACATCCGGAATCTCAATGCCGGTGCGGGTTCCCTCGCCCGGTTTGCTGTCGATCCACATGCGGTAATCGGGCCCGTACAAAACTTTCATACGCTCATTTACGTTACTCACGCCGATACCCTGCTCAAAAAGAGTGGCTAATCTTGTCTCGGGGATCCCGACGCCATCGTCTTCCACCACCAGGTGCAGGCGGCCGTCGGCCAGGTAGCTGCGCACGCGAACCATTCCGCCATCCACCTTGGTGGCCAACCCGTGGCGAATGCTGTTCTCGATCAGCGGCTGCAGCAGCATGCTGGGAACCAGCCGGTCCAGCGTCTGAGGATCGATTTCCTTGATGAAGCGCAGCTTCTCACCGAAGCGCACCATCTCGATGGTCATGTAATTGTCGATGAACGCCAGCTCCTCGCGCAGAGGTGTCAGATTGTCGGTTTTACGCAGCAGACGGCGCAGAATACTCGAAAGACGATAAACCACGCTGCGCGCCTGCTCGGGATTGGTGCGGATGAGCGACGACACGGAATTCAGGGTATTGAACAGGAAGTGCGGATTGATCTGGCTGGTGAGCGCGGCGAGACGCGCTTCGTTCAAGCGCAATTGCTGCACTTCCAGCTTCTTTTCGTTGCGAGTATTGTTCCAGATCTTGATCGGAATCATCACGGCGAAGACCAGGCTGGCATATGCGCCAAGCCCTTGCCATCCCGTGGCATGCCAGATCGGCGCGACATATACCGGATTCCCAATGGGGAGCGAATGAATCTGATCGCGCAGAAGTCCGCTGAAAATGATACTGAACAGGCAGCCTATCTGGAACATCAGGCGAAGCTGGTAAGGCCGTTGCCGCCAGCGGCGCGGGCTCAGGGTGAAAATCCACATGGGGGAAAAGCGCCAAACGTCTTCCTTCTCAGGCGCCAGGTCGCGCAGCAATCCGCCTAACACACCGATTCCGGCGAACAACAGCATGGCGGTCAGCTCGTGCCGCACCAGCACCGCGGGAATCGAGATCAAGATGCCCGAAAGCAGTCCTGTGACATAGCCACCAACCAGACCGGTGAGCAGGCTGCCTTCCAGGCCCAGATCCACGGCATCATATTTGCTTTGGCTCAGCACGCGAAACAGGACGCTCACGCCATAAACCGCCCAAAACATGAGTGCCAGCTTGACGCGCTGCACCAAAGTGCGATCCTCGCGCATCAACATCCTTTGAAACGCTCCGAAGCGCGAAAGGATGCTGGCCAGCGACGCCGCCACCGCCACCCGCAACAGCAGGGTCAACCAAAGTTGTTGGGATTCCATGGGGGCGCCTGGGGTCATTATAATGAATGTACTCAGTCCTCCTCATTCCGAACCCATGCTCAGTAAAGTCGCCGAAGCCAATTTCCCCAGTCGTTTCGGCCATTTCCGCATTTATGGCTTCGAAGGCTCGTATGGCCAGGATGTGGAAGAATGCGTGGTGTTGCGGTTGGGAGACATCACTTCCGGCGACCCGCCTCTGGTTCGCATCCATTCACAATGCCTGACGGGCGACGTGTTTCACAGCCTGCGGTGCGACTGCCGGTCGCAGTTGGAACTGTCGCTGAACCTGATCGCCGAAGAGGGCCGCGGGTTGCTGATTTATGAGCACCAGGAAGGCCGTGGCATCGGGCTGTTGAACAAGCTGCGGGCCTATGAACTGCAGGATGGCGGCGCCGACACAGTGGAAGCTAATGAGCGGTTGGGCTTCGAGGCGGACTTGCGCGACTATCGCATGCCTGCCGATATTCTGCAGTATTTCAAGGTGAAAAGCGTCCGGTTGCTGTCGAATAATCCCGACAAAATCGCAGCGCTGGAGAACGCTGGGATTCGCGTAGCCGAGCGGATACCCTGCATCGTCGCGCCGCACGAATCGACAGAGGGATACCTAAGAACAAAGAAGCAGAAGATGGGACACTTGCTGGATTAGCGGTCTCACTCATTCCGAAGGGCCACCGCGGGATCAACGCGCATCGCACGGCTGACATAGTTGCCAGATGGTTTGACATCCGGAAACTCGCGTGTTAACAGTAGAGGCACTTCTCGCGACCGCGTAATTGAGAGTTGCAAGTTTACCGGGTTCCGTTCTCTCCCTGTCGCGAGCGCTGTTGCCTTGTCGCATTACCCCCGTCGATCCGAATTTCGTCGATTCAGGAGGAAACATGCGATACGCTCTGCGGGTTCTCTTTTTATCCTTCGCCCTTGCCATAATCTGCTCCGCGCAAAACTTCCGCGGAAGCATTAGCGGACTTGTTACGGACCAAAGCGGCGCCATCGTGCCCGAGGCTGCGCTCAAGGCCACCAATCCAGCGACGGGCCTGGCGTATTCGACGACGGCCTCTACCGTTGGAGAATTCGCTTTCACCGATTTGCCGCTCGGCTCGTACACTGTGGTGGTTACCCGGCCCGGGTTTTCGGTTCTTACCATAAGCGGAGTCAATGTATCGGCCGGGTCTACTTACAACCTGCCGGTGAAGCTGGAAGTGGCGCAGGTGGCGTCCACGGTGGAAGTGTCGGCGGCGGCGCTGGCCGTGGAATCCACCGAGACGACTCTGAATACGACGATTGCCACTCAGACCGTGCAGGATCTTCCGATCAATGGCCGGGACTACACCCAAATGATCGCGTTATCGTCCGGTTTCTCCGGATACGCCGCCGGAGCCAACGGATCTGTGGATGGTGCGCGGGCCAATCAGGTGAACTGGCAGATTGAAGGAACCGACAACAACGATCAGTGGTGGAACATCATGGCCGTGAACCAAGGCGGCATTCAAAGTATCCCAGGTGTGCTGCTGCCCCTGGACTCCGTCGAGGAATTTTCGCTCCAGACGCAAGGCGGCCCGGAATCCGGACGCAATCCGGGCGGCACCATCAACCTGATCATTAAATCGGGAACGAACCAGTTGCATGGCAGCGCTTACTATTACAATCGCGATGAGGCGCTCGCCGCGCAGTCGCCTTTCGCGCCTCCCGACACGCCGAAAAATGAGCTGCGCAACCAGCACTTCGGGTTTTCGGTGGGCGGTCCGATTATAAAAGACAAGACATTCTATTTCGTCACCTACGAAGATCAGAGATTCGTGATCGGAAGCCAGGCGCTGACCACCACGCCCACCGCGGCTTATCAGCAGGAGGCATTACAGCTACTGAATCAGTACAACGTGCCCGTGAATCCGATTGCGGCGCCCTTACTCAACGCCCTGTATCCCCAAAGTGCGCTCACGGGCGCAGCAACACCGAACAATTACTTTAGTCCGATTCCAGAGTACGGTTTCAGCCACAACGGTTTGGTCAAACTGGATCATAGCTTCAACAGCAACAATCGCCTTTCGTTCCGCTGGTTTGTCGGGCAAGGCCTCCAAGTGGCTCCGGTGGGTTCGTACGTTCCTTACTACTACCAAGTGGGCCCCATGCACGTCCAGAATTTTTCGGTGATCTATAACACCGTCCTCACGCCCACCATTTCCAATCAACTGCTATTTGGCGTCAGCTACTTTAAACAGGTGTTCTCCGACGCAAATACCGCGATCAATCCCACCGCACTCGGTCTCAATACAGGAGTGACGGCGCCGGATCTGGTGGGAGCTCCGTTCATTTCGATCGGTAATTTCGCTTTGACAGGACTCACTCCGGATTCAGGGCGTCAAGATATCACCGGGCACATTTCAGATGCCTTGTCCATGACCAAAGGAGCGCATCAGTTGCGCTTTGGAGGCGAATTCCGCAAGGCGCAAATCGATTCGATGTACACCACCGGCGGGCGCGGCGGTTTCTTCTTCACCGGCGCGCAGGGTCCCTGGAGCGGGCTGTTGAGCAATCCGAATTTCGATTCCAATATTGCGGCGCTGGCCGACTTCATGGCCGGCTATGTTTACCAATCCATCATTATGCAAGGCGACCAGGAGCGCCTGGTCAAGATGAACAGCTTCAATCTGTTCGCGCAGGATTCCTGGCAGGCCACGCGAAAACTGAACGTGAATCTCGGGCTGCGCTATGAATATGAGGGTCCGCTGCACGACGGGAAGGACGATCTCTCGGTCTTCAACCCGGCTCTCGGTGGTCTGGCCGTGGCAGGCCAGCAAGTTGCCAATCTCTATCCTCAGTATTGGAAAGCGGTGAGCCCGCGCGTGGGCCTGGCTTATGAGCCGGGCAAAGACGACCTGGTGATCCGCGCGGGATTCGGGATATTTTTCGACACTCCGGCGATCGTTCCGTTCATGGACAACTCTTTCAGCCTGGCAACACCGTCCACCAAGAACAATGGGCCCATTGGAGTGGAAGGCAATCCAGCCGGAGCGAATCCCGTATATCTGATTCAGGAGAACAATTACACCATCACTCCCGGCCAGCTCTTGTTCCCTTCTTCGCTCTCTCTTACCGGCAACAACGTGGTCAACTTGTTTTCCGTGAGTCCCAATTTCCGGCCTGCCTATGACATGAGCTACAACCTGAATATCCAAAAGGGGCTAGGCAAGAACGCGGTTCTTCAAGTGGGCTATGTCGGCATGGAAGCCAGGCGTTTGCTGGTGGTGACGGACATCAATGAGGCTGCGACGGGCAGTGGTTTCATTACGGGAACCGACGCGCAGGGCTTCACTTATCAGCAGGCCAGCCGGCCTTACTTTTCGCAATACCCGAACTTCGGAGTCATCAATCAAATTTCGAGCTCGGGGACATCCAACTACAATTCGCTCCAGGTGACGTTGCGGACCAAGACGTGGCATGGAGTGAGCACCCAGTTCAATTACACCTGGGCGCACAGTCTGGACGAGATCACAGCCTACGTCGGCGCGATCCCGCAGGACAGCACCAACTTCAAAAACGATTACGGAAATTCGGATTTCGACATCGGGCACAATTTCAGCGGATATATCGTTTACGATATCCCTGGATCGCACTGGGGGCCGGGCTGGCTGACGCACGGCTGGGAAATGACCAGCAAGATGCAGTTCCATACCGGTCTGCCGTTCACGGTGTTCTCCAGTTACGATACCAGCGGCACCGGCGAGAATACCACGCGTGGCGACCAGGTGGGCGATCCGTACACCGGGGTGAATCGCGCGCAGGTGCAAGGCCAGCCGGTACAGTGGATCAATCCGGCGGCGTTCGTGAACCCGGCGCAGGGTAGCTTCGGATCGGTGGGCCGTAACACGGTGCTTGGACCGGGCTACGGGGACGTGGATCTCGCGTTTCTCAAGAACATCCCCATCAAAGAGCGCCTGCACGCACAATTTCGCGTGGAGCTGTTCAACATATTTAATCGCACCAATCTCGCGCCGCCCAGCGGGACGATCGGCGGAGGGTTTGGACAGTCTTCCGGCACCATCGGCGTTTATAATGGCTCTCCGGGTATTGGCCCGGGCGAACCATTCAACACGCAGGTAGCCTTGAAGATCATTTTCTAGCCTGGAAGATCATTTCTAATTGAAGATCATTTCTAATTGATGCGAGAAAAATTCTGCATTCTTCTGGTGGCAATCGGCGCCTTCGCTGCCGGTTGTTCGCACGCGCCGGCTTCTTCGCCGGCCTCTTCCGATGAAGGGATGGATCGCGACCTGATGGAGGTCACCATCCCGCGGTTGGAGCAGTTTTATAGCGACCATAAATACACCGTCACTCAAGTTGTCGAGTGGCACCTGGCGCGCGTAAACAAATACAACGGCATCTATCGCGCCATGGAGAAGGTAGATACGGATGGCGCTCTCGACATCGCCCGGCGCGAGGACGCCGAAGCGGGCGGCGCTAACTTTACTCGCGGTCCACTGTGGGGCGTTCCAATCGTAATCAAGGAAAACACCAGCGTGAAAGGCCTGGTGACCAGCGACGGATGGAAAGGCTACACCATTCCGGGTCACGAACTTGTGGCGCCCAAAGATGCACCGATTGTGGCCAAGTTGCGTGCCGCCGGCGCAGTGATCCTCGGAAAAACTAACATGCCCGATTTTGCGGCCAGCGATACCAATCGCAGCACGGCTTTCGGGCGCACCGGAAATGCGTATGATGTGCGCTTCAGCCCCGGTGGATCGTCCGGCGGCACTGTCACAGCTGTTACCTCGAACTATGCGGTGCTTGGCAACGGAACCGACACCGGCAATTCGATCCGCATGCCGGCTGCTACCAGCTCCGTCGTGGGCGTGTTCCCCACCCGTGGTTTGGTGAGTATCGCGGGCATTGCGCCGCTGGACTGGCTGCTTGACAACACGGGCCCCATCGCCCGCGATGTCACCGACGCCGCCATTGCTCTGGGCGTGATGGCTGGCGTTGATCCCTTGGATCCGCGTACCGCCGGTTCCAGCGCCAAGGCCCAACTAGGCCCGTACACGCAGTACTTGAATGCGGGCGCACTCAAAGGAAAACGCTTTGGCGTCCCTGTGATCGTTTTGGATGGAGCGGGCATCCCGTTCCAGGGCATTACGGCGTCGGAGTCAGCCGCTCAGATCAAGAAAGATACGGACGCCGCCCGCCTTCCGCTCAGGCCGGAGACGCGCGAGGCCTTTATGAAGGCTCTGGACGGGCTGCGGGCCGCGGGCGCAACTGTGGTCTTCGATGGTTCCATTCTCCCCGACAGCTTTGCAGTGACTGTGGCTCGCGTGGGCACCATTCCCTACATCCGGGAAGGAACCGAAAAATTTCTGGCTGAGTTTGGTCCGGCGCCGTACCATTCGGCCGCCGAGTATCAGAAGGTGGTTGGATCTCCTTTGCCGCCGACCATTATTGGCGGCAAGGATAAGGACGCGCCGAAGGATCGCCCGGTCTTGATTCAAGCTGTCTTTGAGAGCGATCCCAAAGCGCAAGCCAACGTGCTGGGGCCGCGGCAAAAGGCGCTCGACGAATACAATGCGACGCTGGACAGGCTGCACCTGGATGGCTACGTCTACCCAGCGACGCAAATGCCGCCTCCCGATGAAACTATGGAACAGGACGGAAAGATCAGCGGAGGCCCGCACAGCGCCACGGGCTGGGTGAATATGATCGGCATTCCCGCGATCGTGGTGCCAGGCGGCTTCTATCCGAACGGTCTTCCATTCGGCCTGGAGATATCGGCCCGGCCTTGGAAAGACGGGGATTTAATCGGTTTCGCGTACGCGTATGAGCAGGTTACGCATCATCGCAAGCCGCCGGTGCTGGTGGAAAAAGGACTGCTCCCCAATGCAAGATAACAGTCGCGGTTCTTGCATTAGGCCCGTCCGAATTCCCTCGCGAACACGGCTTCGAGCGCGCCATCGCCGCGCTGTTTGATAATCCCATCCACGCGCGCGAGCACGGCTTCATCACGAGCGTAGAACGCGAGGCCCGCCAGCGCATCGGCTGCCACGGGGCCGCTTTCGTCGCCTAATCGGCCTAAAAGGAACTCGAGTGCTTCATCGTTTCTGAGCATCGCGATCGCCACCAATAGCGTGCGCCGCTGTTCCCCGAGCCCGCCTCGTTCCCAAGCCTCGCGCAGCACCTCGAATGCCGCTGCCAATCGCGATTCACCCAGCGCCAACGCCGCCTGTTCGCCAATGCCTTCTATGCTGGAATTCAGGAACTTCGCGACGAACTCCACTGACCCGGCCGGGTCCAGGCTGAGCAGCCCGCCGAAACATTCGCCCGTAACCTCAATCTCCTGGTCGCCCAATAAGGTTTTCAACCTCAACAGCAGCACTCCGTCCGGACGCCCCGAGTCTGTGACCGCGCGAACAGCGCCCGTGCGTGCCGCAATCTCTGGATCGGCCAGCAGCGTAACGCATTCGAGCAATGCATCGGGGTGCCCCATCCGGGCCAGGCCGCGCGCGCACAAACCGCGCAGCGGAGCGGCTGCGTCCACCGGCGGACCGTAGCTGCCTTCCTTCTGGACGTGGCGAATTCCGGCGAAATATACCCTGGCGGCCGGGTCCTCCAATTGAATCAGGGCCTGCGCGATGGCTATGGTGGCTTTGCAGCCCTGGTCCAGTTTGGCGGGATCGCGCATGAGTTTCTCGAAGGCCTGTATCAAATCCGGCGCGAGCGCGACCGCCTCCATCTTTTCCGCGGTAGCCGCCGCCGCAGCGATGACGTGGTTGCTCTTGTGGCGCAGAAATGGGGCCAGGTCTCGCTTTGGATCGCAGTTTTCGGGCGCCTGGCGGATGGCATGGATGGCCGCCAGGGCATCCTCAGTAGAGGGCGGTTTGGGCACACCCCATTATGGCGATAGAATCGAGAAATAGCCTATGCCTGCCTCCCTCACCGATAGCCTGTCGCATCCGGCCAACCAATACCCTCCGCGCAAGCGCTGGAGCCGCGCCGAGTGTGAAAGGCTAGAAGGGCTGGGCATTTTCGACCAGCAGCATGTCGAACTGATCGAAGGGGACTTGATCGACAAGCTCGGCAAGACGCGCCCGCATGTGGATGCAGCGGCTTTACTGTTCGGCTGGCTGATGCCGGTGTTCGAAGGGCGGCGCGTGAACCATGCGGCTCCCATCGACGTGGCGCCGGAAGACAATCGGAGCAATCAGCCGGAACCGGATTTGATTGTACTGAAGCGGGACTACTCGGAGTCGAGCGGGTACCGGTCCGCCACGCCGCAGCCGAAGGATCTGGAGCTGGTGGTGGAGATCGCGGACACCACGCTGGCTTTCGATCTCACCATCAAGGCCGCACTCTACGCTCGAGCCGGTATCGCTGAATATTGGGTGCTGGATCTAACGGGCCGGCGGTTGATCGTTCTGCGCGAACCTGAGGGCGGCCACTACATTTCGATCACGTCCTATAACGAGCGGGAGAGCGTCGCTCCCCTGGCCGCTCCCCAATCGAGCTTCCCGGTCCGGACGGTTTTTCCGGAGTAGCCCTCGCCGAATCAGTAGCTTACGGACGCTATACACATTTGGCGCGGTTTTCGCGTCAACACTGTTGTGACCCGAATTGCGCTCTTGGTGTCCCTGGCCATTCCGCTCGTGGCGGCCGAGCCCGATCTCAACACGCTTTTGAGAGGCGTGGAGCAACACTATAACCGGGCGAAAACCCTCGAAGTGCATTTCGTCGAATCCTACAACGTCCAGGGCCGGGCGCGGAAGAGCGAATCGGGTGAACTGACGTTGCGCAAGCCTGGGCGGATGCGCTGGGATTACTCGGCGCCCTCGGGAAAGCTTTTCGTATCGGACGGCAAGGACGTTTACCTCTACACGCCGGAAGCGCATCGGGTAGAGAAAACCAAGCTCAAGGCCAGCGACGACATGCGCGCCCCGCTGGCGTTTCTCCTCGGCAAGCTGGATTTCGCCAAGGATTTTCGCGACATCGAATTCAAGCCGGAAGGCACGAACTACCTGATCACCGCCAAAGCTAAGAACGACAAGTTTCTCTACGAGAGGGTGCAAATGCTGGTCACGCCGGATTATCAGATTCTGCGGCTGGTGATCAACATGCAAGACCTGTCGCTCCTCACGTTCCAGTTGGACGGCGAGAAGCTCAATCCAGCCGTCGACGATAGCGTGTTCCAGTTCCAGATGCCGGCCGGCGCCACACTGGTGGACGCCGAAGGGAGCGACTGATGGCGGAATTCGTTTTGAAGTACGCCGACCCTCGCGGCGAAATGCACCAGCAGGTGGCCGAAGCCGGATCGGAACGGGAACTGCGCGACCGGTATTCTCAGCAGGGCTTCCTGATTTACTCCATCAAGCCACGCCGCGAGATTGCGGGCATGGCCATCGGCGGCGGCAAGAAGAAGATCAACCTGGAGAAGTTCCTGATCTTCAACCAGCAGTTCGTCACGCTGATACGGGCCGGGCTGCCAATTTTGAAGGCTCTGGACCTGCTTTCCGAGCGCCTCACCGATGTCAAACTCGCGCCGCATATCAAAGCAGTCCGCGAGGAGGTGAAAAACGGATCGCTTCTTTCGGATGCGTTCGCGCGGCAGGCTGTGTTTCCGCCCATCTACGTGACGTCGGTGCTGGCGGGCGAGAAGAGCGGCGCGTTGGGTGAAGTGCTGGACCGTTTTATCACCTATCAGAAACTCGCATTGGGGGTGCGGAAGAAGCTGATCCTTTCGCTAGTCTACCCGTGCCTGTTAATCGTGCTGGTGATCTGCCTCATGGTGTTCCTGATCACTTTCGTGGTCCCGAAATTCGCCGAACTGTACAGCAGCATGTCGGCGCAACTGCCGGCGGCCACCCAAATCCTGATCGCCGTTGGAACCACGGCTCGCAGTTACATCCTGCTGGGGGTTGTCGCCTTGATCGCCGCCGCGGTGGGGTTTCGCTTTTGGGCAAAAACCGCTAAGGGCGAAGAGCAAGTGGATCGCTGGCGGCTGCGGACGCCCGTGGTGGGCGAGATTTGGATCAAATATCAGGTGGCGCAATTCGCGCGTGTGCTGGGCACGCTGCTGGTGGGCGGAATTCCGCTGTTGCAGGCGCTGGACACGGCGTCCAGCTCGTTGGGCACCCGGCTGCTGAAAAACAGCCTGGCGGAGGCCGGCCAAAGGGTGAAGGAAGGCCAGGCGCTATCGGGGTCACTGCAGAAAACGGGCATCTTCCCCGGGCTGTCGATCGATATGATCGAAGTGGGTGAATCCACCGGCGCGCTGCCGCAAATGTTGGCGAGCGTGGCTGAATTCTACGAGGATGACGTCAACACCCGAATGACGGCGACGCTCTCCCTTATTGAGCCCGCGATCATGTTAACTATGGGCGCATTTGTGACGTTCGTTTTGGTTGCGCTCTATTTGCCGATCTTCTCTTTGGCGGATACGCTCAAATGAAGAAACTGGGGAATACAAGGAAGACGAGGAATACGGAGCTGAGGAATACGGAGCTGAGGGATACGGGGAATACCAGGAATACAGGGAATTCTGACCATTCCTCGTATTCCTTGTCTCCCTGGTATTCCAGGGGATCTTTCAATGGCTGCTAGAGACGTTATCAAGATCGTTCAGCCCGCCGACGAAATCGCGCAGGCCAAAACACTGGCTACGCGCTATCGCTGCGATTTTGTCGACCTGCGGGAAGTCCGCATCGATCATGACCTGTTTCACTCGGTGCCGGTCGATCTGATGTTCCGCTACAACTTCGTGCCCATCAACTCTCAAAACGGGCACTTGGACATTGCGCTGGCCGATCCGCGCAACCTCAACCTGATCGACGAACTGGCCATCCTGCTGCAAAAGAAGCTGCATGTGAAGGTTGCCACGCTCTCTCAGATCTCCGATCTGCTCAAGAAAACCGAGCAGTCGCAGCGCGTGCTGGAAGAGGTTACCGAAGGCTTCACGCTGGACGTGATCGGCGAGGAAGAGAACCAGGACGAAACCCTTTCGATCGACAAGCTGACCGCCGACAGCGACATTGCGCCGGTGATCAAGCTGGTGGACACCACCATTTTCAATGCTCTGGAACGGCGCGCGAGCGATATTCACATCGAGACGCGCGACCAGGAAGTGGCTATCAAATACCGCATTGACGGCGTGCTGCATTATGCCATGCCGCCTATTTCGAAGGACTGGCATTCCACCATCATTTCGCGCATCAAGGTGATGAGCGAGCTGGATATCGCCGAGCGTCGCACGCCGCAAGACGGCCGTTTCCGAGTGCGCTACAAGGGCCGCCTGATCGACTTCCGCGTTTCCATCATGCCCACCATTCACGGCGAAGACGCCGTGCTGCGCGTGCTGGACAAAGAATCCATGAGCGAAAAGTTTGCCAAGCTTTCGCTCGACGTGGTCGGCTTCTCGGAGGCTGACCTGGTGAAGTTCCGGCGCTATATCAAGGAGCCCTACGGGATGGTGCTGGTCACCGGTCCCACCGGCTCCGGCAAGACCACTACCCTCTATGCCGGCGTGAGTGAGATCAAGAACGACGAAGACAAGATCATCACCATCGAAGATCCCGTCGAATACCAGATCAAAGGTATCACGCAAATTCCGGTGAACGAGAAGAAGGGGCTGACCTTCGCGCGCGGCCTGCGCTCCATCCTGCGGCACGATCCGGACAAGATCATGGTGGGTGAGATCCGCGATCAGGAGACGGCGCAGATTGCGATTAACGCCGCGCTCACCGGCCACCTGGTTTTCACCACGGTTCACGCCAACAACGTGTTGGACGTTCTGGGCCGCTTCTTGAACATGGGCGTGGAGCCGTATAACTTCGTGTCGGCGCTGAATTGCATCCTGGCGCAGCGGCTGGTCCGCGTGATTTGCGTGTACTGCAAGGCACCGGTGCAGTATCCCGATTCTTATTTGATCGAGAGCGGCCTCAACCCCGAGGAATGGCGTGACGTGACGCTGTACGAAGGCCCGGGCTGCTTTGAATGCGGCGGAACCGGATTCCGCGGCCGAACGGCGATTCATGAGCTGCTGGACCTAAGCGAGCACATCCGCGAAATGATTCTCGACAAGCGCCCGGCATCGGAGATCAAGCGCGCGGCGCGCGACGAAGGCATGACATTCCTGCGCGATCACGCCATCGACAAGGCGCGCGAAGGAGTGACGACGTTGAAGGAGATCAACAAGGTAACCTTCATCGAAGGCTAGGCACCCATGAGCGCTTTCGCCAATCTGCTGCAGGATCCACCGCCCACACACGCCTTCGAGTTGTCCGAAGAGGGCTTGGCCTTCGCGCCCGTGTCTGAGCCGAAGCTGGCGGAATTCGCGCGCTTCGAACCGGGCGTGCTGCTGGTTTCGCCGCTGCACGACAACATCCAGCAGCCACAAGTTCTGCTCGATCATATTAAGTCCCTGGCGCCCGCCAACGGCAGCCGCAAACGTCGCGCCGCGGTCATTTTGCCGGATTACTGCGCGCGCGTGGCGGTGCTCGATTTCGACACTTTCCCGACCGACCCGGACGAGCAGCAGGCGCTGGTGCGTTTTCGTCTGAAAAAGAGCGTACCGTTTGAAGTAGAAACCGCGATGGTGAGTTACGTCCTGCAGCCTCGCTCCAATGGCTCAAAGATTGAAGTGCTGGCCGCGGTGATCTCTTCCGACATCGTCGTCCAATATGAAGCGCCCTTCCGCGCGGCCGGCTTTCATCCCGGCCTGGTGACCACCTCCACGCTCGCGGCGCTCAATCTTCTAGCTCCGGACGGCATCACTTTGCTGGTAAAGCTGAGCGGACGGGTTCTCTCGGTGCTGGTGCTGCAGGAGAGCTCGGTGAACCTGGCGCGCTGCGTAGAAATGGAGGGAGGGCGGCTGGACGACATTGAATCCGTTCTGCATCCCACCATCGCCTATATCGAGGACGAGTTGAAAGGACGTCCGAAGCAGATTTGGCTGGCGGGATTCGGACCGGAGATGGAACAACTAGCGCCACGCTGGGAGAAGGAGTGGGGTGTGGCTGTCCAAGCGGTCCGCTCGCGTTTTGGCCAGCCCGCAAAGGGCAACGTCGGGTTGCTTGGATACTTGGAATCGGTGGCTTAACCAATGGCGTTGCGCGTACCCATCAATCTGGCAAGCGAACCGTTCCGGCGGGACCGCGCGTTGCTGGTTGGCTCAGCGGCGCTAGCTGTCGTACTGAGCGTGCTGCTGATTTACCAGGTGACCGCCATTCTGGCGGAACGGCATCAGGCGGCCGATATCCGTATCACCATTGACCGGCAGAACGCGCAGCTAAAGACCATTGCGGCGCAGCAAGCCACGTTGAACGCCACGCTCCGCAGACCGGAAAATGCAGAGGTGTTGGAGCGCAGTGTGTTTCTGAACACCCTGATTGAGCGCAAGGCCATCAGCTGGACCAAGATATTCGCGGACCTGGAGAAGGTGATGCCGTACAATGTGCGGCTGGTTTCGGTGCGCCTGCCTGAAGTGGATATGAATAACCAGGTTCTGCTCGACATGGTGGTGGGGGCCAAAGACGTTCCGCCCATCCTGGACCTGTTCCGCAAGCTGGAAGGCTCCCCGCAGTTTGGCAACACCAGCGTGCAATCGTCGGCGCCGCCCTCGCAAACCGATCCCTTCTACCGCTATCACTTCACGGTGACCTATGCTCAGAAGCTCTGATGTGAGGAGACGCTTTAGCGCGTGGCCCGCCAGCAATCCGCGCACGTTGATCCGCGTGGGGCTGGGTGTGTTGGCAGCGGCGAATCTTGTGGCGCTGTATTTTGTGATTCGTCCCATCGGCGGTTCCGCGCAGGAATTGGCGCAACAGTCGCTCGATATGCGCTCCGCCATCCGGCAGCAGCAGGGCGTGCTGGAACGGACCCGGCTGTTGGCGGGCAAGATTCAAAGTGGACGCGGCGAAGGCGACCAGTTCATGGGCCATTACTTCCTTCCGCGCCGGTCCGCGTACTCCACCATCATTGCCGAATTGAACGATTTGGCCGGCCAGTCCAAGATCACACCGCGCGACAGCGCCCTGGCTCTGGAGGCGGTGGATGGAAGCGATACCCTGGATATGATGCAGATTTCGGCCAATTTTGAGGGCCTGTATCCGGACGTGATCCGTTTCATCAATCTGATCGATAAGTCTGACCGGCTGCTGATCGTTGAGAGCCTGAACGCGACGCCGCAACAATCCGGCGGGCGGCTGAATGTGACGCTGAAGCTGGATACATTCGTACGGGAGGACGGTTCGGCGCAATGAACCTGGTTCCGTCCAAGTTAGGGGCCGACCCCAAGAAGATCGGGTTCCTGGTGGGTCTGGTAGTGGTCGCGGTGGTGGTCTATTTCTATAACAGCAACTCGGGCGGAGGCACGGCTTCGGCGCCGATCGTCAGCCGCGCGCCGGTTGCGACGGCATCGGGCGCAGGTTCGCGGGTGGGCGCTCGATCCACCTACCGCGACGTGCAGCAGACGGCCGGAGGCGCGAGTGCATTTAAACCGTCGCTGAAGCCCAAGAACATCGATACCACCAGCGTGGATCCGACTCTGCGGCTGGATCTGATGGCGAAGCTAAAAACGGTAAACGTGGAAGCCGGAACGCGGTCGCTTTTTGAGATCGGCGCGGCGCCGCCGCCCGAAGCGGCCAAGCTCGGCAAGGAGCCGGAAAAGATCGCAATCGCTCACCCCTTCATCGGTCCGGTACAGCCCAAGCCCGTGGAACCAGCGCCCGAGCCCAAGGCGCCGCCGATTCCGCTGAAATTCTACGGCTTCGTCAACAAGACGAAGGTAGGGGACAAGCGCGCGTTTTTCCTGGATGGAGAAGACATCGTGATCGCCGGCGAGGGCGACATGATCAAGAAGCGCTACAAGATTGTTCGCATCGGCGTAAATTCGGCCGTGGTGGAAGATACAGAATTTAAGAGCAATAATCAGCAGACGCTGCCACTGGAAGCGGAGTTGGCCGGATGAAACGCCCAAGGCAAAAGACTGGCGAGTCAGGCTTTGCACTGCTGCTGGTGTTCGTGATGGCCGCGGCCATCGCGATCACGCTATACATCGAAGTGCCGCGCATCGCGTTTGAATCGCAGCGGGCGCGTGAGCAGATGGCTATCGATCGCGGCCTGCAATACAAGCGCGCCATCCAGCTCTTTTACCGGAAATATCAGATCTACCCGCAGTCGCTGGACGACTTGGAGACCAGCCGTAATATTCGTTTTCTGCGCCACCGTTACTTAGACCCCTTGACCGGTAAGGACTGGCGTTTGCTGCACGTCGGGCCGGCGGGACAGCTCACCGATTCACTGATCCAGCCCCCGCCTCCGCTGCCGGGCAGCAGCACGGGCAGCGGTCCGAATGCACAGAGCTCACCCTTCTCGCAAAACTCCAGTTCCTCGCAAAACTCCAGTCCGTTTCAGAACGCCGGCTCATCGCAGAACCCCTCTGGGCAAGCTCCTAATTCGTCGCAGCAGGGAGGAACCCCGAATCCCAACGATCCCAATGCGCAACCGCCGGATCCATTGAACATGGCGTTGAGGAGGCCGAGCGACCGCATCATCGGAGCAGGTGGTGTCGCAGGTGGTGTCGCAGGTGGTGTCGCAGGTGGCGTCGCAGGTGGCGTCGCAGGCGGCGCAACGGGCGGAGTGCCTGGGGGCGTCGCTTTCGGTGGAGATCCTGGCGGCGATCAGCCTCCGATCACCGAACCCGATCCCGGTCAGCCCGCGCAACCGATCCAACAGCCAGCGGATCCCAATGCGCCGAACGCTCCGCAAGATCCATCGGTGCCCGGAGTCCCAGGGCAACCTGGAGTACCCGGAGATCCGAATGCGCCCGGGCAGCCGGTTAATCCACAGGATCCTTCGCAACCGTCTCCCTCACAACCATCTCAGGCGCCGCAGCCTCCGGTGCAATTTCCGCCCGGGCTAATTCCGCAGCAACCGGGATCGACGCCGGGCCAAACGCCAACTCCCACGCCGGGATTTCCGCAAACTCCAGGGCAGCCTTCCGGGCCGTCATTCGGACAAACCGCGACGCCGCCCCAGGGCGCTCCCGCGCAAAGTGCGTCCAACCTGATCCAGCAGATCCTTACCCAGCCGCGCCAGCCTCCCTCTGCCACCAGTGGATTTACTACCGGAAACACGGGCGGAATCGCGGGCGTGGCAAGCACGGCGGAAGGCAAAGGAATTCACGTGATCAACGATCACGCTAAGTACAAAGAGTGGGAGTTTGTTTACGACCTGAAGAAAGACAAGACCGTAGTTGGCGCCGCGGCGGTGAATGCGCAACAGAACGTCCAGCAGCAAATGCAGCAGAATCAAAACGGGGGCGGGCCACTCAGCGGGAGTCCGTTTGGAAGCAGTTCCACCAGCTCCAGCCCGTTCAATTCCAGTCCAACCAGTTCCCCGAACTCAGGCGGAAATACGGCTCCGACCACTCCGCCGCCTACGCAGTAGCTTCCCCTACAAGATCAAATGAACATCTCTTCGTCGCTGGTGGCCCGGTCCACCGTCGAACGGTCTCCACGCGCCAGCGCGCCCAACGCCGCCCGCACTCCAGCCGCAATGCCGTTCAACTCGCGCAAGGGCCGCATAATGCCATCGTGGACCACCGCTACCGTCTCGTGGGCGCGGGTCAGCGTATCGTCCAGCACCAGCTCCACGCGCTCCATTTGCACCTTGGCGCGCCCGGCGGCGTCGCCCACCACGTCCTCCACAATGGCCAACTGGCGTTTCGTGGAATCCAAAATATCGTTGGCGCGCGTGGTGATCTCCGTGATCTGGCGGCCGCTCTGCTCCACGGCCACATTCGTCTTTTCGACCAGACTTTCCACCTTCGGCAGGAGCGGATTTATGGCCTCCTGCAGCGATTTGATGGTCTTATAAATCCCAGCCAACATCCCCGCCTGGATGCACAGCGCGATGGCGGAGATGATGACGAAGGCGGTCATCACATATAGCAGAGCAGTCTCACTCATGGTAGGCCTCGGACGGAACAACGTGCGTTCCGCGTCATTTCGTTAGATGTGTTCCGCGTCGTTCGGAGTGGTGGTTACGGCTTCGCGATAAGCCTGCTTGCCGGCCTCTACCGCCGCCACTAAATTGTCGCGCTGGCGCGTTACTGTCGATTTGCCGCGTTCAATCGCCTCGGTCGCCTGATCCCGCACTTCGAAGCTCCGCCGCTTCAGGTATTCTTTTCCCTCATCGGCTTTGGACCGTAGAAGTTCCCTGGTTTCCGGTCCGGATTTCGGAGCAAACAGCAATCCTGCCGCTACACCCAGTCCCAGTCCCAGAAAGAAATACGAAAACTTGTTGTCATCATCCATGTTGGACGTCCTTTCTTTCTTACAACATCAGACTCACTTCTACAATAGCAGCCTAGAATCTGCTAGCGTAAGCCTGTAATTGTTGGTGTTGCAATATCATGGCCAAACGACAGCCACAATTGTTAGACCGCGATAAGCTCCTAAACGTTGCACTGCGCGCTCTGGGTGGACGCGCGCATTCTTCGGGCGAGCTGCGTGAGAAACTTCGCCGCCGCGCGCAAAACAACGAGGACGTGGATGCGGTCCTCGCAAAACTGAAGGAAACCGGTTATTTGAATGATCGCCAGTTCGCGGAAAGCTACGCCTCTGCCCGGCTTCAAAATCAAGGCTTGGGAAAGATGCGGGTGCTGCGGGACTTGCGCCAGCGGCGTGTGGCGCCCAAGCTTGCCGAACAGGTGACCGAGCAGACTTACCAGAAGACCAATGAAGGCGATCTGATCGAGGATTTCCTGCGCCGCAAGTATCGCGGGAAAGATCTGAAACAATTTCTCAGCGAGGAAAAGAACCTGGCCGGGGCGTTTCGCCGTCTGCGCTACGCGGGATTTTCGGCGGGGCAATCCATTCGCGTGCTGAAGCGCTTCGCCAATCAGCCGGAGGTGCTGGACGCGCTGGAGGGAGAAGAATCCGATGAGCGCGACCCGCTATCGGACGAAAACCGTCACTAGCACGCCGGCCACGATCAAGCTCGCACCCAGCACATTACCCAGGTGCGGCTTCTCCCCCAAGAAAATGAAAGCCATCGTAACCGCCAGCGCCACGCTCAGCTTGTCGATCGGGGCCACGCGCGAAGCCTCTCCCAATTGCAGAGCCTTGTAGTAGAACAACCACGAAAGGCCGGTCGCGATGGCGGAGAGAAAGAGGAATAGGAACGAATGGCGCGAAATGCGAAACAGGTCGGAGGCGTTGCCTTGCACCATAACGATGCCCCAGGCGAAGAACACGATGATCGCCGTACGGAACGCTACCGCTAGATTGCTGTCCACGCCCTGGACGCCGATCTTGCCGAAGATCGCTACCAGCGCGGCGAAGAAGGCAGAGAGAACGGCGTAGGTTGCCCAATTCATGCGGCCCGATTCATTTCGCCGGCACAATCACCGGCTCTGCGTTTTTGCTCCAGCCCGACAGTTTGATCATCCCTTCGGCATGCACCACGCCGTTCAGCATGCCCGTGGTGTTGAAGGGTGTCGCGATGTTGCCTTTCGGATCCACCGCGATCACACCGCCGTCGCCCTTTTGTTCCACCAGCTCTTTCATCACCACGTCGTTCGCGGCCTGCTCGAGCGTGACGTGCAGGTAGCGCACCCGCGCGCAAATGTCCGACGCCACCACGTTGCGCATGAAATACTCGCCGGTGCCGGTGGCTGAGACCGCGCAGCTTTCGTTGTTGGCATAAGTCCCGGCGCCGATGATGGGTGAGTCTCCTACGCGTCCAGGCATCTTCAGCACCGTGCCGCCGGTGGACGTGCCGGCCGCCAGATTCCCCGCCATGTCGAGCGCGACCACTCCGACGGTGCCGTGTCCGCTGGGAGGCGCCTTCTCTTTTTCGGCGTCTTGAAAGCGCTTCCATTCGCGGTCGGTGTAAAAGTAATACGGCGAGACCAGCTGGATGCCTTGCGACTTTGCGAACTCCTCAGCGCCATCCGACACCAACAAAACGTGCGGGGTCTTTTGCATCACCAGGCGCGCCAGATGGATCGGATTGGCGATATGCTTCACCGACGCAACGGAGCCGGCCTGCAACGATTTCCCGTCCATGATGGCCGCGTCCATCTCCGGCACCCCGTCCCGGGTGTAGTAAGCGCCCCGGCCCGCGTCGTAGAGACCAGAGTCCTCCATCACCTTGATGGTAGATTCCACCGCATCGATGCTCGTCCCGCCGCGCACCAGAACCGCGTATCCGGCTTGGATGGCCTTGACCATGCCAGCGCGCCGCGCTTCGATGGCCGCGGGGGTCATCTTGGTGTAGTCGCCGGCCCCGCCGTGGGCCACCAGCACGAAGTCCTTGGCTGCCTGTGCTGACACGGCGAGAAGAAAAAACGACGCGAAGGTGATGGTTCTCATGGAAACTATTGTGGCTCTATTCGGGCCGGCTTATTTAGGCCGGCTTATTTGTTCCAGCTTATTTGGGCCAGCAGGGCGTCGGGTCCCAGCCGGATGCGTCAGCGGCCTTCTTGAAAGTGTAGGTCCGCAGGAACGGCTGGTTGAGATATGCGGGGTCTTCGACGGACGCGGTCACCGCCAGATAGACATCACCCTGCTGTCCAGTGACGATGTTCATATACTCGGTGAGAACTGCATTCGCGCTGTACGGCACGCCGTTCTTGCGAATGTAGCCGGGCTTCATATTGGTAGTGACCACTTTCAGAGATCCCTCGTGCGGCGGCGCGGCCGCTGCTCCTCGGGGAGTGGGCCGAACCTGCCATTGGGCGACGGAGTATCCCTGCCAGCTGGAGTCGCCCGCCGCATCCGGTCTCTGGCCGAAATGCAGGACACGGGTTTGCGTTCCCGAGTCTGCGTCGATCTGCAAAGTATTTTCGTCTTTCCAAGCCACATGCAGACGTCCGGGCCGCTGCATCACTCCCACCGCGCCATAGGCCTTGCATTGTGCGCCGTCGCTGGTGTCCTTGTCCGGATCCCAGGCCAGGGCGATCTTGCGCGCCTCGGAGTTGATGGGCAAATAGGCGATGTCACCTTCTTGAGGCGTGACGCGGAAACGCCATTCATCCACAATTTGCGAGACCCAATAACCGGTGAGATCGATGGGAGCGGAAGCTTCGGCCGTTCGCGAAGCAGTTGCTGGACGCTGCGCATAGAGGGCTGCGGAGAACGATGCCAGGATCAAGAAACGCCGCATGCTTTACTTCCCCTTGCTCAAGCTGGTATACGCTGCTTCGACAAACATGTCGGGCGTCCAGAAGGTATTTTTGTCGTAGCGCGGGTCCCAATCGGCAGTGGGCTTGGCCGCCTTCACTTGTGCAAGTGTCATATCGCGCTTCATCATGGCGCGGATGCGGTCCCGAATAATAGTCGCCATGTCGCGATAATAAGCCACGTCCGCGGTGTCGCAGATACGGCCATGGCCGGGAATGACCAGCGTCCCACCTTCGGTTCGAAATTCAGCGACGGAGAGATCGAGAATGTGATTCAATCCGTCGATCACCCCTTGCAAGCTGCCACCGTTCGCGACATCAATGATGGGGAAACTGGTGGTGAGAAAAATGTCGCCGGCGCTGATGACATCGGAGCCGCGGAAGAACACGATGCTATCGCCATCTGTGTGCGCGGCCGGTTCATGGAAAATCTGGATTCCCTCGCCGTTAAAAAACTGGCTCAGCTTCATCTGATTGCCGAGGAAGGTGAGCGTCGGCAGGGCTTTGAACGAGACCGTTGGTTTGCCGTTGGGGCTCAAACGATCCAGCACTTTTTCGTGCGACACGATGGTCGCGCCTTCCGTAGCGTCGCCGATATCGCCGATCACATTGCCGCCCGTGATGGTTTTGCCCGCTTCGCCGATCTTCTCGTTGCCGCCGATGTGATCCGGATGAAGGTGGGTATTGATGATGTAGCGGATGGGCTTGGCGGGCGCTCCGTTTGCGCTCTCGCGCTGGCGCAACTGATCGATAGCGGCCAGAACCTGGTCGGTCATTTGCGCCAGGCCGGAATCCACCAGCAGGACGCCGTCCGGCCCGATGGAAACCGTGATGTTGCCACCCGCGCCGGCCAGCATGTAGATGTGGCCACGGACCGGGACAATCTCTACGTGCGGTTTCGGCTGCGCGAAGGCGCCGGCCACTGCAAGCGAGAGCCCTAGGATCGCCGTCTTCATTTGGCTCCGTTCGCCGCCCGGATCAGTTTTCTCGCCGCTTCAGGATACATGCTGTCCGCGCCACCCATGGTCACTTCGGCCGGCAAGTTGTATTTCTTCGCAAATTCGCCCAGAAACGGATTGGCGCCGGGCATATAGTGCGGCACTTCGCCCTTCGGCCGCACCACCTCTTCCACCACGTCACAGGGGTAAGGGGGAATCTGCTGATTCAGCGCCAGCCGATATTCGGAGCTGCGAATCATGGGCTCCGTCAAATAGACCGGATCGTAGGCGATCAAGATCCAGGTGAGGTAATCGCCGCGCCGGATCCAATACTGCGTGAGCGTGGCAAGGTCGCTGGAGGGGACGCCGTTGCGCCGATAATAATCCTCTTTGAGATGCGTGGTGGTGATCTTCAGCATGTCGCCAACGAACTCCGCGGTGGAGAAGCCGCCCCAGGTGTGAGCCGCGAATTCGGAGGGACGCGGACGGCCGTCCATGAAGTACGGATTATCGATGGAGCGCAGCCACTCGGCGTGCCAGGCGGTGATCTGACGCGTCACCGGGTCCACTTCCTTCCAGATCCGCACTTGCGACGGGCCGCGCGAGATGTACATCGCCCCGTGCGGCCTGCACTGCCACTCGGGCAAGGTCTGATAGGACGCTTCCCAAGCCTCCGACCGCAACAACGACGCGTGGCTCAGCGGAATGCCGATGAACTCGCCGATATACGGATTTCCGGTGTTGTCTTCGTCCTGAACCGGCGCCCATTCGCCGGAGAAATCCATCTGCGCGAACGCGGATGAAGCGGCCAGTAAGAACAATAGCGTAGCCTTCATGAAAGCCCTCTTGGACAGCCGGGCATCATTATATAACTTGCGGAATGTCAGGTGATGGAGGGAGGAGCAAAATGCGCGAGGCGCCGGCGCAGTGTCTCATACGCGCGGAACAGGAGCGACTTGAGCGCGGGAATGGAACACTCCAGAACTTCAGCGATGGCCGCGTAATCCATGCCTTCATACTTGTGCATCAGGACCGCCGCGAGCTGCTTGGCGGGCAGGCTGTCAATGGCGTCGCGAATTTCCCTGGCGTGGTGCTCGGCCAGCAATTGCTGATCGGCACGCAGAGTCTGATCCGGCACCTGGATGCGGCGGGCATCATAATAGAGTCCCGCGTCCAACCGCAGATGCGCGGTTTCACGGCGCGTGTCACGGCGCCAGTTGAGCGCAACATTGGTGGTGATGCGAAACAGCCAGGTGCTGAACTTGGCTTCCGGCTGATATCGATTGCGGAAGCGATAGACTCGCAGGAAGACATCCTGCGCCAGCTCCTCGGCGATGGCACGGTTGCGCACCAGCCGGTACAGATGGTTGACTACCTGGCTGCGGTGCCGCGCGAGCAGGGTCTCAAAGCTGGGTTCGTGCCCTCCGCAAACCCTTACCATTAAGGCCGCATCCGGATCGAGAGCCCACTCAGACACCATGCAGTTTAGAACGCTTGGCGCCGCCGCTCCGTTTCTCCCGGTGCTGTAATGATTCGTAAACTAAGGGACGCGTTCCTGATGCTCTGGAAAAACGGCGAAGCCTTCGGGCGGAGGATATAAACTGTACAGCAGGCTGAGCCGCTTGCGCATGTGGCGGCTGGGCAACTGGCGCGGGCCGGTTTCCACGTCGATGTCGCAGCAGATCCCGTGCAGGTAGAGCGTGAGGGTATCGATCAGCGATTGCCGGACGTAATCGCGAAAAGGCTTGGTTTCCTTGCGAACGTTTGTCTCGCGCCGCAGCAGAGCCTGCTTCATGTGCCAGCTCTCTTCGTCCACCTCGCCGTGTACGCGAGCGTTCATCTCCTCGCGCAGCAGCGAGCTGTATTGCAACAAGGCTTCATCGGAACCATGATCGGCGGCCAGAGTGGCCAGCACGTGATAGAAGCGGTAATGATATTCCGATACGTCCTGATCCTTGAGGGCGAAGACCAGCACCTCTTCTTTATCGAAGCGCACTTGAGTGGCCCAAGAGGCCCGGCTATCCGGCGGCTTTTCGGTGACCACGAATTCATCGCGCCGAATGGTCCCCTTTTCCTTTCCATCCGCGCGCTCCAGATAAGGGACCAGCATGATGGACACCTTCGGCAGCAGCGCAGAGATGGCCGGGGGCAGGGCGGCGATCGGCTCTTCCAGGTACTCCTTGACATCCTCCTCGCTCAACGGCACGGAGGCGCAGAAGTAAGAAAAGGTATTGCTGAGCGGGATCATCGCGTCGCGGAAGCGCTCAGCGAACTGGCCAACGCTCAACTTAGAAAGATCGGGTTGCGCGGACATCGGTTGGTGGGATCGGTCGCCTTCATTCTAACACGCGGGCTTAAGAGGGCCTGCTGAAGAATGGGACCGATTTGTTAGGGCGGGGCGATTTGAACGCGCGACCCCCTGCGCCCAAGGTCTACTGTCGTCCCTTCACCAGGATCACTCAATGGGTCTTGGAAGGGTCTGGATCTGTTCGGAAAGGAGAGCCCTTTGATCGGCCGACAGATCCTCTTTAACCCATTCAAAATAGCGCCGAAGCTCGCCGCTTCCATTTAGCGCATCTTCCATATCGCCATGAGCTGCCAGTTCCCTTACCTGGATCACAGCGCTCCTGAGAAAATCTGCTCGCAATCGCATTACTGTCTCGTCTGCGTTGGCGATCACGCAAATCTGAGAGCAATGAATGGGCCAGGCCGCTTGACGCTAGAATCTAATGGAACAGGGCGCCCGCGTTCAACAGGTTTCTGTCGATTCTTTCCTGCGACGAACGTCCCAAGCGAGGAAGAAATACGACCTGGCCGACGGCTACCTATTCGTTACGCCCCGTCGCCTCATCAGTAACCGTGTTGGCATACCTGGACCTAATTTGCTCAGGAACGGGTCGGCAACGCGCTTCAACTGGGTCGTTTTCTCGCTTGCTTTCTCGGTTTACGCGGCGCTCGTTTCTTCGCCTTCTTGACAAGCTTTCCGCTCGGCTTTGGTGGCTCCTCGGCGCGTACCATGCCGGTTTTCCTAGCGAAAGTGCCCAGGGCAGACCCTATTGCCTTTGCAGCTCCTTGCAAGACCTCCCCGACACCGGCTTCCGTCTTTTGAACAGTTTTCTTCCGTGCTGCCATGGTTACCTAAGCTTATTACATTGGCGCTCTGTGAGTCGGCGTCGTTGCGAGACGCGGAGCGATGAGGTCGTTGCCGGCTAAGTCCGAAAACGATTCACTGCTTTTTCAGAACGCCGGCGTATCAGCGCTGCTACCTTCTGGGCGACCGGGTGCGCGGTCTCCAGTTTTGGGAGAGTGGCCATGACCCTTTCGGACAGTTCCACGACGCGGTCACGTGCCAGAGGCTTGCCAAGGCCCGCCTCCTCCGCAAGCTGTTCAAAGTTCTCAGCTGTCACTTTTTCTGATGAATATTCGTCGCCGATCCGCATAGCCATGTCTCGGCTAAGCTCCGGATAGTAGACGGTACTGACGACATCGTAGAGCGGCGCGAGCCTGACCTCAAGATTCTCAGTCCCAGTGCCACGATGGAGCAGCGAGAAGTTCTTTCCATGCGCATCGTTGTTGCCGACGAGGTAGTTGTATATCACCGCATCCAGAAGGCGTGCCAAGTCGATCACGGGCGCACTTGAGACTTCGCGCAGCAATGCAAAACACTGCTTGAGCGAGGGGCCGCCTTCCTTTTGATATTTTTGTTCAGAAACAATACTGAGAGCTTGGCAGAAATCTTCCTGGTGGAGCCGCTCAAGCATCGGCTCGCCGCTCGGCGCTGTGCGGTGAATCCGGTCGAAGCGCTCCACGAGCAGATAGTCGATACCTTCGACGTTTCTCGTTTCCACGGCAGCCGCCGACAACCCGGCCGCTGCGGCCAGTTTCATGCATAGTGCCTCGTTGAAGACGACTCCGTCGAGCCGCTCGACAGCCGGTTTAGGGATGTGTGTGCTCGGTGCGCCGCCCAGGGGCAGGCAGATCTTGCCGCCTTCGATGCGCACCGCGACTTTGTCCTGCGCTCCGGCAGGCCTTGGCCGTGTGCAACAAACGTGACGGCTCCCGCGCATTCGCCTCCGATCCGCTCCAACATCGCGTAGTCGTTGCGCGCACTGATTCCTAGATTGCGGGCAATGATTTCGCGTTTGCTGTCCTCCGGCAGAACGCCGGCGAAGAAGCCTCGGCACTGCTTGCGTCGGAAGCGCTCTTTCCTCAAGGGCAACGATTGGGACAGAGGCGTGGCACCGGACCTGTCCAACCAGCTTTCAACGTACTGGAAGCTCAGGTCCCCACCGTCGTCCTGAACAAGATGGCCGACGAGATCGTTCTGAAGATAAACGTCAAGAGTTCTGGCCATCCGGCTAGTCTTCCTTAGCCGAAGTTGGTGGTGGCGTCAGCGTTATCTTGATGCCGAGCGTATTCAAAAACTTTCAGAGCTTTTCCGATCTCGCAGGTATCCTTGCCCTTTTCGAGGTCGATGATGAACCGTATTCCGGTTCCGGAGGTCAGAGCAAGGTCCTTCTGCGTAACACCCAGGTTCTTGCGGGTCTCGCGGATCAGTTTTCCAATTTGCTCAGGGGTATATCTCAAACAAGCTCTCCGTAACTTCCCGTACGGTAATTTACACCTTTTGCGAGGCGAAGCTCTGTTAAATATTACCGTTCGGGAACATTAGTCGAAAAACGGTAAGGAACACTGAAAACATTCCCGTTCGGGAAGCGGCGACTCCGGGAGTCGCACAATGAATGCGCGGCCTAAATGTTCAACCCCTATGGTGCAGTCGCCAAGACCATGTAGCCCACCAACAACGGTTTGGTCGGGGCGGGGCGATTTGAACGCCCGACCCCCTGCGCCCAAGGGACGGTAGTCTGTTCCAAGGGCTCCATCGTTTATCGCTGAATCCTAACAATTACAACAATCTGGGGAATCTGCTTTCGCTCAAAAGGCAACCCCGGTGGTTGGAACAGATGCGCTTCGGACACAGTTTTGGCACAGCGGAAAAGCAGCGGCGTTACCCGTTTTTGATCCCCTGCGTATTAAGCAGGGGCGTGACCTCTCGGGTTCCGGAAGTCGCGTGCTAAGTTCCAAAACGACTCACTGCTTTTTCAGAACGCTGGCATATTAGCGCTGCTACCTTCTGGGCGGCCGGATGCGAGGTCTCCAGTTTTGGGAGAGTGGCAATGACCCTTTCGGAAACTTCCGCGACGCGGCCACGTACCAGAGGCTTGCCGAGACCCGCCTCTTCCGCAAGCTGCTCAAAGTTCTTCGCTGTCACTTTTTCTGAAGAATATTCGTCGCCGATCCGCATGGCCATATCTCGGCTCAACTCGGGATAGTAGACGGTACTGACGACATCGTAGAGCGGCGCGAGCGTGACCTCGAAATTCTCAGTCCCACTGCCACGATAGAGCAGCGAGAAGTTCTTTCCATGCGCATCGTTGTTGCCGACGAGGTAGTTGTATATCACCGCATCCAGAAGGCGTGCCAAATCGATGACGGGCGCACTTGAGACTTCGCGCAGCAATGCAAAACACTGCTTGAGCGAGGGGCCGCCTTCCTTTTGATATTTTTGTTCAGAAACAATGCCGAGAGCCTGGCAGAAATCTTCCTGGTGTAGCCGCTCAAGCATAGGCTCGCCGCTCGGCGCTGTGCTGTGAGTCCGATCGAAGCGCTCCACGAGCAGGTAGTCGATACCCTCGACGTTTCTCGTCTCCACGGCAGCGGCCGACAACCCGGCCGCTGCGGCCAGTTTCATGCACAGCGCCTCGTTGAAGACGACTCCGTCGAACCGCTCGACAGCCGGCTTAAGGATATGTGTGCTCGGTGCGCCGCCGAGGGGCAGGGAGATCTTGCCGCCTTCGATCCGCACAGCGACTTTGTCCTGCGCTCCGGCCAGGGAAAGCCGAATCCCGTCGTCGCCTGCCAGCAGCGGACGCTTGGGAAGTTCCTTCAGGATTGCCGCGAGTTCCTCCTCGGAAAGCTGGCGATAGCCATAATTGCGTTCCGGCAGGCCTTGGCCGTGTGCAACAAACGTAACGGCTCCGGCGCATTCGCCTCCGATTCGCTCCAACATCGCGTAGTCGTTGCGCGCACTGATTCCTAGATTGCTGGCGATGATTTCGCGCTTGCTCTCCTCCGGCAGAATACCGGCGAAGAAGCCTCGGCACTCCTTGCGTCGGAAGCGTCCTTTCCTGAAGGGCAACGATTGGGACAGAGGCGTGGCACCGGACGTGTCCAACCAGCTTTCTACGTACCGGAAGCTCATGTCCCCACCGTCGTCCTGAATGAGATGCCCGACGAGATCGTTCTGAAGATAAACGTCAAGAGTTCTGGCCATCCCGTTAGCCTTCCTTAGCCGAAGTTGGTGGTGGCGTCAGCGTTATCTTGATGCCGAGCGTATTCAAAACTCTCAGAGCCTTTCCGATTTCGCAGGTGTCCTTACCCTTTTCAAGGTCGATGATGAACCGTATTCCGGTTCCAGAGGTCAGAGCAAGGTCCTTCTGCGTAACACCCAGGTTCTTGCGGGTCTCGCGGATCAGTTTGCCAATTTGCTCCGGTGTATATCTCAAGCATTCCTTCTAAAATTCCCGTACGGTAATATTGTACCTGTGCGGCTACAAAATGCAACTGAATATTACCGTACGGGAAGATTATTAAAAATTGCCTAGGGACGGGTTAGGACATTCCCGTTCGGGAAGCACCGACCCATGGGGTCCACCCATGGAATGGGGTAAACTCGGTCTAGTGGAATCGCGCCCACACGAGGCGAGCCCCTAAGGTCGATGATCATACGTTCTAACTGATTCGCTGACGATCGGACAGAACTATGCGATTAACGGCTAATGAATAGTCGGCTTGGCACCGATCTCATTCACGGTTTCCATCTGTTGATCCCAGGTTGCAGCTAGCGCATCGGTCGTCGCGTTCAGCAGGTCCAGTAGGCCGTCCATTTGCTTTGCAAACTGCACAAAATCGAACGTCTCGCGGAGATGAAGACCGCGACGGTCTCGGGTACCGGCGTGAACCGCGCGAGTCACGGGGTCAAGGGACTCGATTTTGCTTACTAGGGCGCTGAACTCCTTAAGATCAGGAACTCCCTCGCAAATGAAATCGGTCTCCCATCCGACCCTCTTGATGATTTGCGAGACGATTTGCGCCAGCCAACGAAGGGAGTGAGTCTGATACAGCGAAATCGGATCGGTTGGTGATTTCAAGAAGTTACTTCCTTCGCCTACGACGGCCTTCAGGCGGAGTTCGAGGGCCTGCCTGTAGAGCAGGACGATGGGGCCGACATCCCAATCGTTTCGCATTTTTTCGTCTACGGCCAGCTTCGCGACGACTGTACTTGCCGCTCTTTGAAGGGACCTTGTATATAGATCGATCTCAATATCTCCGCCGTTGTGCCACGTTGCGGCAGGCACGCTCTTCCTAGCCTTGGCCCTAGAGAATCGATCCACAAACTTTTTCATCGATGGCTTCTACAGATTGTAGTTCGCCGAAGGCGTCTCGTTCCAGAGATGTTCTTCTTGGTATGCCCATGCCCGTTCCTGGCTGATCGCGGCGGTTCATACCTGAAGTCGTGGGGCGAACTACCTCGGTACGCGCCAATGGCCCTGTTCATTTATTTACAATGTTCACGTTACGTGTACAATGGGACATAGTGAACGAGGCGTGTAGAGGAGCCCCTGGAACAGAGCCATGACAACCCAGGCACAACGCATACTAGAGACAGCAATCGCCGCATTGGAACGAACTACGGGGCTCGGTGCCCGTGTGCTTCGGCCTAAGGTGGGCCCGGTTCAGCTGCCCGACGCCATTGTCGAGATCGAAATGGACCGTCACAAACACCGTTTCGGTGCGCAAGTCAAAACTGTCGATCGATTCGAGACCCCTGCAATCGTCAAAGCCCGAGAGTTACGCGAGCCACCGTTGCTGGTCGCCCCGTACATCACTCGGGAAGTGGCTGAACGCTGCCGCCAACTCCACCTACCATTTATTGACACAGCTGGAAATGCGTATCTCGAAGGGAGGGGCCTGCTCGTCTACGTAGTAGGTCTGACTCGCCCCATCGCACTACGCCAAGACAAATTCCGCGCCTTAAACGCGGCGGGCCTGAAGCTGACGTTTGCGTTGCTATGTCGTCCACAACTGCTCGACCAGAACTATCGCAGGATTGCGGAAGAAGCTGGAGTCGGACTCGGCACGGTGAGCTCCGATATGAAGGATCTCGAAACACGCGGATTCTTCAATCTCGAAACGCATCCCCAGCTTCGCAAGCTGCTGGACCCTGAACGGATGATCGAGGAGTGGGTCACGCACTATCCCGTTACGCTGCGCCCCAAGCTCAACCCGCGTCGATTCCGCGCCGACCCCGAACGACTTGGACAAATGGACCTCAAGCCGCAAAATGCTCAGTGGGGCGGTGAGCCGGCCGGTGAGAAACTAACGCACTATCTTAAACCCGCACAATTCACCATCTACGCTCGCGAACCTATCGCAAAACTGCTCGCGGCTGGCCGGATGCGAGCGGAAGGCAACGGCAACGTCGAGATCCTGGAGAAGTTCTGGAATTTTGACGAGGCCGAGGATCTACCGGACGTAGTTCCACCGGTTCTTGCGTATGCCGACCTTATAGCGACGCATGACGGCCGCAACGCCGAAGCCGCACGGATGATCTATGAGCAGAGAATCGCACCAGCATTCCATACCCCTAACTAATCCTGTCGATCCGTCCGTTGTTCGGGTGCTTCGTTTGTTGGACCCAATCGCGCGTTCGGTTGATTGCGAATACTTCGTGGCGGGCGCCACTGCGCGCGATCTCATCCTAGTAAACGTTCATGGACTACGGCCGGGACGCGCCACACGCGATATCGACTTTGGAATTGCGGTCGAAACCTGGGAGCAATTTGAAAACCTCAAGCAACGACTGACGACAACCCGTGAGTTCGCTGTCGCGCCAAAAGCTCTACAGAGATTGATATACACGGATCAGACGGATGGAGCCTCCATTCCAATAGATCTCATTCCCTTCCGCGGAGTCACATCTGCAGACAGAACTATTGCCTGGCCCCCGAGCCGGGACATCGTCATGAACGTCGCAGGTTTTGAAGAGGCTTTGGAGTCGGCCGTTTTAATCGAAGTGGAGGCGAGTCTCACAGTGCGCGTGGCATCGGTGCCCGGCTTGGCTCTGCTCAAGTTGACGGCCTGGGCGGACCGAGGACGCGAGACCACTAAGGACGCAGCCGACCTTTACCGACTGCTCACGGCCTACGCCGACGCTGGAAATGCCGATCGCCTTTATGACCAGGAAATTGATTTATTGGAAGCTGCAGGATTCGATATGGAGCTGGCAGGTGCGGAGCTCTTGGGTCGCGACGTAGCCAGCATTTGCAAGGCGCAGGCGCTTGATCAAATACGGTCTGTCGTCACGGAACGCAACCGCGAATTGTTGGTTCGCCACATGATTCAAACCACCCTGTACGATGAGGCCACGCCTGCGGTGGAGCGGATCTTGGATGGGTTTTGTAGAGGGCTTCTGCGCACCAAGTGAGTCACATCGGGATCAGGTCCATCCATCAAGTGCGCTCGGCGGTTTTGCGGGTCCATGTGCAAGAACCCGGAAGCCGCCCGCTAGTTGGGCATTAAAGGTTGACGGGCCCTCCACTAGAGTCTGGTGGCGGGCATGTCGGACTTCGTAACTGCCTTCCAGTCCGTTGCTGGGACCACCGATTGGTGTGGTTAGGAACTCGGAAACCCAAATAGGTGTCCAATCTGAACAGTGAAAGAGATCACACTGCGAGGTCGAAGATGTCAATGAGCATGCGTACGAGGTTGAAGCCTGTCTTGAGCTGGATTGCCGTGACGCTGGGTTGTCTCGCGGGTTTCATCGCATGCGCGGAATTCGGAGTAGGCGGGGTTGCTCTATCGGACCGTTCTCCAGCGTGGTACCTGCCGTGGTTTGGAATTACTGGCGAGGCATTGTTGGAGGTGGGTTTTCTAGTCGGCTCCCTTGTCGCACTTCGAAATCGCAGGTTAGCGGGAATCATCTTCCTGGCCGTGATGCCGGTCGCCGCGTTTTGTCTTGCTTATCCCGCTTCGGGTTTTCTGGTTTGGCGCGCTGATGGAGGATGGTTCGAGACCCCTTTTCCCGGCACCGCCATTGAACTTGCAGCCCTGTTTTACGCCCCCTTTCTGCCTCCGCTATGGATGTGGCGGCGGACCAAGCGCGCCGTCATCGTGTTCGCGCTGGCCGCGTTGGTTGCCGGCGTGATATTTGCTCGGTCCAGGTGGGCCCCCGCTTTGCTGCCGCGGCTGGCGGGATGGTCGATTCCGTTACTACTGCCGGGCCTGTTCTGGCTGCGAACTGGCAAGCTTGGTTGGCCCTCTCTCCTGCAGACTCGACCCTCTTCTCTGGCGAAGCGCGTCGTGGCTCTCGCAGCGACGTGCGTGGCCATTCTCTGTCTGGATGTGGTGTTTACAGTGATGCTCTGCGGCTTGGGTAGCAATCTCTTCAGTCCAAACTGCAAAGGCAGACCGCTCTTCATTCACCCGCTGTTTCCGACACAGGCAGTGTTTACGGCGAAAGTTTTCTTTGCCGCCCGCTCGATCGACGCTCTGCTAGGCTTGCACGGAGGTCTTCACCCGTCGGGTCCAGACCATGGGGTCGGCGATTGGGCAATCGGCACTGTCCAAGAGAGATTCTGGGGAATGCCTTATTGGACGCGTCTGGTGCTGCTGACGAACGACGTCTACTGGGAGGGCGAGACCTATTTTGTCGACGGACGCCGGTTCAGCGGATTGCTGACCCAGTTCCTTCCAATCATCGGAGATATTGCCTGCGGTCGTACCAAGCTCGCGCAGAACGCCATAGTTGACCTGCGCCTGCTCCGGAAGCCGCCACCGATAGGCAGTTTGCGCATCATAGGCTACGTACGAGGACCGGAAAAATTGGCGTTCGGCTGGACGCGGCCGCCCAAACCGAACGTCGTCGCAGGTGCACGAATCAGCGTCACAGGGCCAGCCGGCAGCAGCATTGTAGAAACCGATTCGGCGGGAGTCTATGAACTGAACGATCTGGCACTTGGCGACTATACTCTCCGGCTGCTTACGCCGGAGAATCAATTGGTCGGCTTCTTCGATAGCGACGGCTCAACCGCCACGCTTCACTTAGACCACAGTGGAATCGTGGAAAAGAATTTCGAGCTATTTTGGAACGGGCGGATCGAAGGGCAAGTCAAGGATGATGCAGGGGAACCCGCCCACGCCTGGGTCGAGCTTCTAAGCGCCGACGGTAGCCAAATACCTGGCAATGTGAACTTCTTTCAGATGGCCGCCAAGGACGGATCGTATCAATTCCGCAAAATTCCTCCGGGGCGCTACACGGTTGTTGTGAACCCCAGCGGCCCATATGACGCGTGGCCATACGACCTTCAATACTACCCTGCCGGAGTTCGCAAAAACAAAGCACGGGTCTTCGAGCTGGCCAGGGGGCAGCGAGTAGAGGAAATCAATTTCCGCGCGCCCCTTCTCCGGGAGCGAGACACCAATGTGCGAGTTAAATGGGCAAACGGAACTGCCGCCGCAGGTGCATACGTCTGCATCGCTTACGAAAACACGGACGACTATGAGTCTTTGGATGGCAGGAATTGCGTCAAGGAGACCGACAAGAACGGGCTGACCGTAATACATACTTATGGCACATCGCAGGTACGCGTGTTCGCCGAACAATATCAGTGGCCGGCTAGGTTCCGGAGTGAGCCAGTACAGTCTGCGGCAAATCAGACCCCGAACGCAATAACCCTTGTTCTGACCTCCGCCTAGCGCTAGCTGCTCCGGTCTGGTGCATCATCGTCGCCCCGGCAACGTTCCGGCTGAATGACGCGCTGCAGGAAGTTAGCCGGTGGAAGCCGACTTCCTCGGGCTAAACTCGAGAACGTCATCTCACATCCGATTGCTTGACACCCGTTAGCTCGATGATGGAGATCGACTTGATCGGCAGTCACGAACGATATCCCCGCATTATGGGCATGAGCTAGTTCGTAGCACGCCCAGCGCGCGAAGCGCTCTCGCCAAGTGCGCCGTAGTGGGTAGTTCAGGAGTTAGCAAACAAATCTGACGACATTATCGCGAGGAGCTGCCCTCACCCTTCTGGCTAAAGACGTTCGAAAGGGCGGGCTGCTAGCTCTTGATGACTCGACGGCTGATGATGCCCACCAGGACCCCGAACATCGCGAGTCCAAAAACGATTTCGCTACAAGCTAACAATTTGCCAAGATTGCCAACCGGCTGAATATCGCCGTACCCAACGGTTGTCATGGTGACAATACTGAAGTAGAAGGGATCGACAAAGTCACGGATTGGTTGGATCAGCCTAAACTGCCAATAGAGCCAGCCATAGACCCCAGCAACGAAGATGACAGAGGCGAACCAGCGCTTGTAATCGGTGCCGTAGTTCGAGGATATGGCATCTAGCGTCGAGATCAATCCCCTTACCCATTTCCGCTTTCGAAGATAGCGTCGGCGCTGCCTCTCGCTGGCCATCACGGCTAGAGAGATGCTGTCGTCATGGTTTCCAGCAACCGCCAAGTTGCGGGAAAATTCCTCGAAAGCCGATATCATGAATTGCTCGACCGAGTCGAGAACGAAGGTGGGCGGAAATTGAGGATTCATCTGTTTCTGGTCTGAAAAACCGCTCGTGACCGCATCTTCCATGGTAGTGAAGATATTCAAACGTTCAGACCTTTGTTGCTGCGTAAGTGGAAGCGCCTGGCGAAGATCCCCAAGAGAGAATGGTTCTCCCACACGTGCATATGCGCCGAGCGCCTGGCGCATTGCCTCTGCCGCAAGATAGCCATGGCCTTGTTTCAGGTGGGAGCCAGCGGCGAGCCAGAAGTGAAAGCTCGCGTCTTTATACTTTCCCGCCTCAAGATAGAGGTTGCCAGCTGATCTCAGACAGGTTGCCGCAAAGGTAAACTGGCCCGCAGCAATAGGTAGAGGCGGAATGCGATCAGGGATGCGGACAACAGCCTTTTGCACCTGTTCGAAGGCGTGTGCGGCTTGTTGGAGAAGATTCGCGGCAGTGCCAATGTCCGACAATTGCATACTGCAGAAGTGAGCCAAAAGATGTAATTCGGCGACTATCTGAAAGTCGATGCCCGGTATGGTGCGCGCGGCTACTGCTGCGACCTCGTAAGCTAGCCCAGCGTCCCTGAACGCACTTACAAGCTCGAAACAGCTTGCGGCCCGCGTCAGAAGGCGAGCATGCAGGTCACGATTTGCTGAATAGCGCTGCGCGACGGCGTATAGGAGAGAGCCCGCATTCCACCAGTTACCCGCTCGCTCCAAACTAAGCGCATTCTCAATGTCTGCCGGTAAGGGGGTAGGAAGTGGAATTAATAAGCCAAAGCTGTGACGCATGGGAGGTCAGTATAGCGCCATTGCTTGCGAGCGTCCTGCCCGTCAGCCGCCAACTCCTCCGGGCGCCCTCCGCATTCTGAAATCTTCCTGATCATTTATTTCGACTTTCAAACATTCTGCTGATGTTTTGTTTTACAATTTTAACGACCCTTCGAGAAACAGGTCATGCGGGTCTTGCTCGACACGAACATCTTGATTCATCGTGAGGCATCAACGGTCGTGCGCCGCGACATCGGTAAGCTGTTTTTCTGGTTGGACCGGCAACACTGCGACAAGATCATTCACCCATTGTCTGTGCGAGAGATCGGGAAACATGAGGACGAGCGCGTCCGAAACTCGTTCACGGCCAAACTGGAGTCGTACCAACTTCTCAAAACCATTGCCCCACGTTCCCCAGCCCTTGAACAAATCGCCGTGGATGATCGCTCGGAAAACGATCGTAACGATACGCTCCTGGTTAATGAGCTCTATGCGGGCCGCGTGGATGCCGTGATCACGGAGGACCGCGGGATCCATCGAAAAGGCGCGGCGCTCGGGGTCGCGGACCGCGTGTTTACAATCGACGCCTTCCTTGAGAAGGCGCTCGCCGAACATCCGGACCTCGTTGACTATCGGGTCCTCGCAGTCCGTAAAACCCACTTCGGCACGGTTGATTTACAAGGGGAATTCTTTAACAGCTTCCGTACGGACTACGGTGGCGCCGCATTCGATCAGTGGTTCAATCGGAAAGCCGACGAGGTCGCGTACGTGTGTTACGAAGGGGCGGATCTCGTCGCGTTCCTCTACCTTAAAACCGAAGGCCCTGAAGAGAACTACCACGACATCGCGCCCCGCTTCATACCAAAGCGGCGACTCAAGATCGGCACGTTCAAAGTCGAACTTAACGGGTACAAGCTCGGTGAGCGGTTCCTAAAGATCATCTTCGACAACGCTATCACCCAGAATGTCGACGAGATTTACGTGACGATCTTCTCCCGCACAGTCGACCAGGAACGCCTTATCATGCTCCTCCAGGACTTCGGCTTCACGCGGCACGGAACCAAAACCACCGCGCACGGCACAGAAACCGTATACGTCCGCAGCATGGCACGGGTGTTCGACACACACGATTGCAAGCGCTCGTTCCCTTTCGTGAGCCGCTCAGCACGAGCGTTCATCGTCCCGATCTATCCCGCTTACCACACGAGCCTACTGCCGGACTCCATTCTCCGCACTGAGTCGCCGGCGAATTTCGTTGAGCAAGAACCCCACCGCAACGCGATACGCAAAGTCTACGTGAGCAGGTCTTACTTTCGCAATCTCCGGCCAGGGGACACGATTGTTTTCTACAGAACACGACAAGGGAACGCGCCAGCGTATTACGAGAGCGTTGTCACGTCGCTCGGCATCGTGGACGGCATCTACCGACATATCAAGACGGAAGAGGAATTCATCAGTCTTTGCCGCAAACGCAGCGTGTTCTCCGACGACCAACTACGCGCCCAATGGCGATTCAGCACCGACCGACCCTTCGTCGTCGGCTTCTTATACGCATACGCATTTCCCAAACGACCAACTCTCAAGGAACTCATCGCCCATGGCATCATCCGCGACACCAACTCAGTACCGCGGGGATTTACCGCACTCGCGCCGGAGCACCTCAGCGAGATCCTCGCGCTCTCACAAACCGACATGCGCACTATTATCGATTAAGCCCCAGTACGCGCAAGCGATCTTTCGTGGCGAGAAACGATTCGAATTCCGACGGTCGATTTTCCGACAACCCGTCACGAAAGTCATTGTATACGTGACGAGCCCGACGTGCAAAGTGGCCGGCGAGTTCGAGGTACGAAGCATCCTTTCGTGCCCAATCAACGAACTATGGCGGCAAACGAGCAAGCACGCGGGCATCGGGGCCAAAAAGTTTTTCGCGTACTTCAAAGGACGGGACACCGGCCATGCGATCGTCATCGGGAACGTCAAGGAATACGCCAAACCGCAAGATTTGCACGCGACATACGGAGTCCGTGCTCCCCAATCATTTCTTTACGTCAACCAAGCATAAAGGACATTTATGGCGTACTTTGCTGTCGTCAAAGACCGGGATAATAAGGCGTTCAACGTCAGCACTTGTCATCTGAACCTCTGGGTCCTCCCGGGGTTCGCACGCCGCTATTTCCAATTCGACGTGGGAGTTCGCATCAAAGCGGCGGAAGACGGCCTCACAAGCTTTCTCCTCGCCCTCCCGTTTATCGTCCGATCGAGCGGCGTGGAAGACCTCCATGACCTCCTCCTACGGCCCGATACCGCGCCGCTCATCTTCGGAGAACCCGTCACGGTGGATGGAGCGAAGATCTCGCACGGCGACGTGATTAACCTCACCGTGGGTCGTATCCACGCTCAGAAGTCACAGGCGATAAAGGAATGGACAAGCAACGAGCAGCACTGCTCCGTCTGGAAGATTGACTTAGCCACGACTATCAACAAGAACGAAGAGCAGTACCTTCGGCTCCGGTTCCCGATCGAGCAACTCGGAAGGCGGTGGCTTCCGAAACGGTCACTCCTCGCGCACAACGGTGCCATCATGGATTTTCGCGTGGGCGATATTCGCGAAGCACAGGAGGCAATGGACTGGGCCAGTCTTCAAGATAAGATTGTTCCGATCACCTTGCTCAACGCGTTCGTGATCACCCCAATTACTCTCCAAGCGCGTGCCGTGAGTCCCGCACTCAAGTACACCCGACTCTTAGAAGGAAACGCTTGGGAGCAGTACCTTCGACGAAAGACCGGAATCATCCGATCCCGGCAGCTTCTCATCTTCTATTGGAAGGCCGAGAACATCTCCATTGAGCAGCCATTTCGCGGCTTTCTGGACCTGAGCACGGAGTTTGGAGTATCCTCCTTAGCCAATCATGTCCGTACGGCCATTGTCGTGATGCTGGCATTTCTGGCGGCACTGTATGCGCACGACGGGTATGCGGCGATTGATCCCCAACAGCTAAAAGACCTCCTCGTGAAATTCGGGTACCCAGCTGGTGGCCTAACTCTCGCGGGCACCTTCGGGTGGATGTTGCGGAGCTGGGGACCCATCAAGAAGATCTTCAACGCTACTCGCTGGCTCGCCGTCGCGACCGACCGCAGCCTGTACGGCAGAACCTCCTAAGAGTCGAACACGTCCTTCAAGGACGATTCCTGCGGAGCCCGTAGCGCGCGAGGTGCACGTGATCCAGGACAACTTTGCCACCCCACAAGACGGACCTCTCAGAGGCTTCCTGCAGCTACATCCCAATGTGAATCTGCACTTCACCCCGACCTACTCGTCTTGGCTCAACCAGATCGAAAGTTGGTTTAGCAAGCTTCAGCGCGACCTCATCGATCGCGACATCTTTACCTCGGTCGCCGATCTGAAACGGAAGATCCTGCGCTACATCCGTTTGTATCAGAAGACCGCCAAACCCTATCGCTGGAAATACTCCGATGTCACCAAGCGAATTCCTGCCTGGTAGCGATAGCTCAGGGACAGCCCACCAGATAGAATCGGCGCGACATAAAACATTTGCTTGCGGGAACGTTTGAATATGGCGAGATTTTCACCTATAATGCCAATACCGTCCATGGCTGAAGCGTTCCTTTCTGAGACGACAGTCGACGACCTTATGAAAGTCGTCATTGAGAACATCCTAGATGGTGGTGTCAGAATTACCCCAACCGAAGGTCCCGCGATTGAACTGAGCGGCGTTTTGCTTGAACTAACCAATCCGCGCGCCCGCCTGAGCCGAACGGAAACGCGCGGGAAGGCGTTCAGTTGCCTCGGAGAGCTGTGCTGGTACCTGGCCGAAAGAGACGACCTCCAGTCGATCGAATACTATGTTTCCAAAAAGTACGAAGAGCGTGCCAATGACGGCCGACTCCTTGGTGCTTACGGACCACGGCTGTTTGGCCGCAATGGAATTAATCAAGTCGGGAATATCATCGACACCCTGAAGAAGAAAGAAAAGAGGGACTCGCGGCAAATGGTTGTCCAGTTGTTCGATGCCAACGATCTTGCGACGAAGCAAAGGGATGTACCCTGCACCTGCACCCTTCAGTTCATGATCAGGAGAGATCTGCTCATTCTGGTCGTCTACATGCGGTCAAACGACGCTTTCTTAGGTCTTCCCCACGACATATTCTGTTTCACCATGGTTCAGGAGATTATCGCTCAGACGCTGGATGTGGGGGTTGGCGTTTACAAGCACGCGGTGGGAAGTCTTCACCTCTACGAGCGAGATATTGACGCCGCCAAGGCTTTTCTAAAGGAAGGATTTCAACCGACAAAACCCATCATGCCCGCCATGCCGGTTGGCGATCCGTGGCCGAATGTGGATGTGCTGCTGACCGCCGAGGACGCCCTTCGAAATGGGCGGCCCCTCCTGAATGAAACCATCTCGCCGCTGGAACCATATTGGCGCGATCTGATCCGCTTGCTTCAGGTTTTTCGCAGCAAGAAGGACAACGACCTTGCGACGATCAAGAGTTTGAGAGGTGAGATGTCCTCCGACGCTTACTTGCCTTTCATCGATAAGATGATTAACTGAACTGATGCCGCGACCCGTCCAAATGCGCCTGAACAGAGAACCCGCCTCGCAGCCCGCGGTTTCGCCGACCCGTCTTCACGGCACCCTCGCAACTTTGATTGACCGCCTGGACGCTTCGATCGAGGAAGAGATGGATGTCATTCGATGGGGCTGCCCCGTGCTCTCGTTCGGCAATCTTTCCATTTCACGAGTGGCCACGATGGGCCTCAACCCCAGCAACCGGGAGTTCGTCGACGAGTCAGGAAATGAACTTGAAGGCCCGTCGCGACGATTCCACACCCTTAAATCGCTCCGCCTCTCCTCATGGGCTGAGGTTGACGCGCGTCATTTGGAACTGATCCTGCAATGCTGCAGCGAATATTTTCTAGGCAACCCCTATGATCTTTGGTTCAAAAAACTCGACCAGGTGGTTCAGGGCACCGAAACGTCCTTTTACGACCCGGTGTGTTCCGCATGCCACCTCGATCTGATTCCATACGCGACTTCGCGCAAATGGACGGAACTTACCTCTGTCCAGCGTTCCGGTCTCTTGAGCGTAGCCGCCGACACTTTGGCACTTCTTCTCCTCGATTCGCCGATCCGGGTGTTGATCCTCAACGGCCAGACTGTCGTCGATCATTTTCAAGATATCGCCGGCATATCATTACAGAGGCAACCGATGTCCGAATGGACCCTCGCCCGTTCGAGTGGCCGCGACATCTCTGGGTACGCGTACTACGGCAGAGTCAGTACGATGCGTGGAGTCGATCTCACTCAGGAGGTCATGGTTCTTGGGTACAACCACAACCTTCAGAGCAGTTTCGGTGTCACGAATGAGGCGATTAAGGGTATTCGCGACTGGATATCGCGGACTGTGGGCGAGGCCACGCGTGAAACCTTCGGATAGGGCCGAAGCGGAACGTCTTGACGCGGCCCTTCGGTTCTTCGCGGAGAACGATCGCCCGTTGCCAGGCATCGAGAGCGCAGCAAGACGCGAAGCCTTCGTCGAACACGTCCTCGAAAGCATACGGCGCATAAGACTCATCGCCATACTACGCACTCGCGATATCTCCGCCCACCGGGCCGATCCAAGAGACCTCCTCTTCGATCCGCTAAAAGCGGCGATTCATCAGCAGCGACAAGGGAATGTCGAAGAAGCGTTTTGGCTCTTGTTTCTATACGTCCACTTCGGCAAGCATAAGAAGGCGGGGTGGCGCTATGCCCGCGATGTTTACGGCCGTCTAGGTGAAGGCGGTCGATGGGACTGGCCAAGCGTTAGCGATGACCCGGCCGAATTTCGCGCTTGGCTGAATGCGCGCCAGGCCGAATTAGCGAATGGCAAACCTCGTGGCTTCGGGAATCACCGAAAAAGAGAGAGCCTCGGGGGACTCGGCGATAAGGGCACGGGCGCAGCGGTCGAAAGCTATGTGCGGTGGGTCGATCCGCCGCGAACCCACATGGCAATGATCGCCAATAGCATTCGCGAGGCTAACGGCGATCCGGGCTTGGCGTTCGACTTTCTTTACCGATCAATGGAAAGGGTTATGAGGTTTGGCAGACTAGCTCGGTTCGACTACTTGACAATGGCCGGCAAGCTTGAGCTCGCGCCCATCCAACCGGGAATCGCCTACATCAAAGGCTCGACCGGTCCTCTCGCTGGAGCCAAATTGTTGTTCGGGAATGGCAACGCCACGAATCTTGACGAGTGGGTCGTTCAACTCGCTGGAAGACTTCGGGTGGGAATGCAGGTCATGGAGGATTCGCTGTGCAACTGGCAGAAAAGTCCCGATAAATTCAAAGCTTTTCGGGGATAGGTGTCCTCACTCACTCCATTGAAAGCGCCTCTTCAAGATATTCAACTTCTCTCTGCTGACGCGCCCGTGGTGTTGCAGCTGGCCCACTACAACTCCCGGAGACACACCGATTCTATGGGCGAACCTAATCACACCGCGAGCATCGTTCGAGCGCAGCTGTAACAAAGTCGCCCGAAATTCGTTTGGCACAAGCACCCGTTCCGCGAGCTCGTTGGCTTCCGCCTCCTCCTTCTCAGCTGCTCCGCCCAATCCATCAACAAAAAGCTTTCGATTTCCGTGCAATAGTAGGTGTCCCGCTTCGTGAAAGAACGTGAACCAGAACTGGTCGTCGGACAAGTAGCGAAAGCTCAATTGAATCAATGCCTTTGTCGGCGATAGAAAACGAGCGGCTCCGCTCGCCCGACACCCATTCGGGCCTCGAACCACAACCACGGCGACCCCTCTAGCGGCGCATATCTCCTTCAATCGCGGAATAAATCGGTCAGGCTTCTTCACACGCGTCAGGGGCCGGATAGTTGGTAGATCCGCTTCAAATCCAGACCGATCCCATCGTTCGCAATCTATCGCAGCAGCCTCAATCTCGCCTTCGCGCAACCACGCCGCGACTGAAGCCGGTCGCGAATCGAACGAAGGAGATGTTCTGAACGCGGTCATGGTCAAGACGTCGGCGTACGCGTCTCGCCAGGCTGATATGCTCTGCACATTAAAGAATCGAAGGCAGGACCCGACTTCCTCAGCGGGAGGCGGAACGGGCTTGATCCAACCGAATTTGATCATGTCGCCGACAGGCAACTCCCTCAACCATCCCTTCTCCGGCACTCTGAGCCGCGCAACGTCCTCGCGATACTGGAAGTCCCGTGACATCCAGAATTCGACAGATCCCCCCAGAATCGATTCCAGGCGCCGCGCAACGCCAAGGGTAATCGTCGCACGGCCTTGAAGCAATTCGGATGCGCGTTCTAGAGTTTGACCCATTCGATCAGCGAACTCGGCCAGGCCAATTCCGCGTTCCCGCAGAAGGTCATTGATCGTATCGCCAGGGGGAGAAACCCAGTTCGGTTGAAAGTCGGCATCAGGCATCGCGATTCTCGATTCGCAGAACTCTCACACGCGTCACTTTGCCCCAGTCACATGCGCCCGACGCCGTTCTTGGATTCCTCGGATGGTTCGCCGCCAAGACAATCTGCCATGATCCCTCAAGATCAACTACCAGGCAATCTTCTCCAGCCCCATCAACAACGCGTGGATGCCCAGCGAGGATATCCCGAACCGTGAACGCGGCTCGCAAGTCGGCGAGTCGGCGTTGCAGGGCCTCCACGACACCGGGCTCGTATTCGCGCCGCGCCCGGCTCTCGTCCTCGCAAACCGCCCGAAGTGACTTGGTTTCAAAAGCGACCTGCAACATCCGGCTCCTCGGTCCGACACAATGCGCCGCATGCCCTCGAGCAGTTGTTCGTACACGAAGTTCGAATGAGAATCTCCGCTCGCGCAAAAGTGAAAAGCGAGCCGACATGTTTCGAAACGGATTCTCGATCTGGTCAAGACCGCTTTGAGCATTCGAAGAAAGCTTCCTCGTCAATATGGTCTGTGTTCCGCACGATCTCACGAGTTGAGCAACACGCGGCGCTGCCCGATCACGGACAACAATCTAACACAAATCGCCCGTCCAGCACCAAAATTCGATTTTGGCAATGCCGAGGTCATTCGAGGCCAGCGCACCTGACGGGTAGGCAGGATGGCGGCGGCAAATCTATCGAAAAATGGGTGTATGGCTATCACGCAGGAAGTCTTCGAAGCGTTTCTGAAATGCCGTACAAAGGCCCATCTGATCGGCAACGGTGTTGCTGTCGACGAGTCAGCTGTCAATTCGCCGTTGAAGGAACTGGATGACGCCTACCGGCACCGCGGCGCGGACGAATTGCGTGCAGCTGTCGCCGACGACCAACTGTACATCGGCACACCATCCGTGCAGGCAATCAGGCGGCGGCTCTACGCCCTGATCACTGACTGTAGCCTGTCAACGCCAAACCTGAAAGCCGAACTCCACGGACTACGTTTAGTTCGAACCGGACGCGCCGATGGGAACGACTACACTCCTTTCCGATTTCTTTATAACGAGAAAATATCTACCATCGACAGGCTGTTGTTAGCCTTTGACGCGTTCGTCTTTTCGCAGGCGCTCGGAATAGATCCGTGCCACGGCGAGTTCATTCATGGACGGGAACGACAGACGGCGAAAGTACTTTTGACGCCGCTGTATAACAGAGTCCGGACTGCCCTAACTGCTATTGCCGCACAAGAGGCACAATCGGCGCCTCCGCCCGTTGTACTCAACAAGCATTGTCTGGAATGCCCGTATGCGCTGCACTGTGGAGCCATCGCCAAGAACGCAGATGACCTCAGTCTTCTATCGAAAATGAGCGAGAAGGAACGCGAAAAACATCATCGGAAAGGCATCTTCACGGTGACGCAATTGTCGCATATATTCCGGCACCGCAAGCGTAGCGGCGAAGCTCACCACGACCACGCATTGAAGGCGCTCGCCATACGAAAGAATCAGCTTCACGTCCTTGGCAAAGTCGAGTGGAGTTATTCGGGCACTCCGGTTTTTATAGATGTCGAAGGGGACGCGGATCGCGATTTCTACTACTGCATTGGGCTCCGCTTCGAGGTTGCGGGCTCGATTGTGCAGCGCTCGTACTGGGCCGATGACCCGTCCGACGAGGAAAGGATGTGGGTGGAGTGTCTTGTCGCACTGAACGCCATTAATGAGCCACAGCTGATCCACTACGGAAGCTATGAAACATCCTTTCTCCGGCAGATGAAAAAACGCTACCCGAATCCCGGACTGGAAATTGTGCTAGACGGTCTTCTTGAGTCAACAGTTAACCTGCTGGCTGTCGTTTATACCCAAGTCTACTTTCCGACATACTCAAACGGCCTGAAAGACATTGCGCGACATCTCGGCTTTCGCTGGTCGCACCCCGCGGCGTCAGGCTTGGCTGCACTAGGTTGGCGGCGACAGTGGGAGGTGTCGCGGGAACCGGAATTGAAAGAGAGATTGCTAATTTACAACCAGGAGGACTGCGCCGCCGCGCAGACGGTGGCGGAGGCGTTGTCGGCGCTGTCGCGATCCCAGCGGGTGGGTGCGACAGACTTTGTCGACGCTACAGCGCTGAAACGCGAATATCCCAAGCGCTTCGGGAAAATCGACTTCGCGCTACCGGAGTTTCAGCAGATCAACGACGCCGCGCAGTGGGACTACCAGCGTGAGAGAGTGTATCTGCGATCCAAGAAGCGTCTTCGTCGTCGACAGGAGACATTCCCGACGAAGGCTCTCGGTCGCATAGACCGGCATGTGCAGGTCGAAGAGGAACGGCCACCTAGCTGCGCCCAGTGCGGAGGAACGGAAATCAAGCGTTGGGGTTGGCTGAAACGCGTCACTCACGATCTAAGAATTTCTCGCACCGGCATCCGGCGATGGGTGGTTCGGCATTCCTTCCCGCGATACGTCTGCTCGAAGTGCAACGCCACGTTCCATAAATTCTCCCTCCCTCGCCGCAAATACGGTGCGGCCCTCTGTGCTTACGTTCTATACCAGACCATTGAGATGCAACTATCGCAACGCGCTGTAGGGAAAAGCCTTCAGCAGATGTTTAGCATTCCAGCTTCCGGGAACTTGATCAACCGTCTGAAGGCAAGTGCGGCCCTGCGTTACGAAGACACATACAAGGCTCTTCTCAAGAAGATCGTTAGCGGCACGCTGGTGCACGCCGACGAAACGCGCACCAACCTCATTTTGAAGCAGGGGTATGTCTGGGTGTTTACGAACCATGAGGAAGTCGCCTTCGCATTCAGCGAGAGCCGGGAGGGAAGCACCGCGCAGGACGTTTTGCAGGAGTTCCGGGGCGTGCTGGTGTCCGATTTCTATGCCGGCTACGATTCGATCACCTGCTCTCAACAGAAATGCCTCGTTCATTTGATGAGGGACATCAACGAGGACCTATGCAAGCAGCCATTCAACGAAGAGATCAGGGATATGTCCCGGAAGTTCGCCGCCCTGCTACGGCAGATCGTCGAATCAGTGGATCGATTTGGGTTGAAGACTCGACACCTCCGCAAGCATCGACCGGCTGTTGAACGCTTTTTCAGGGAAATCCTCGGATGTGTCTACCAAACTGAGGTGGCGACCGGATACCAAAAACGATTCGCGAAGAATCGGGATCGATTGTTCACATTTCTGGATCACGATGGCGTGCCTTGGAATAACAACAACGCTGAGCACGCGATCAAGGCGTTTGCACGGCTGCGGAACATTTTTGGCGGTACGAGCACAGTCAAGGGTATGCGGGAGTACCTCATTTTGCTAAGCATCAGCGAAACTTGCAAGAACAAGGGCGTCCGGTTTCTCGATTTTCTTCTGTCCGAAGAATCAGACATCGACCAGTTCGTAACCCGCATGCGGCGTTCGCGCAGGCAAGGGTAAGGAGACTGCCGAAGGTGCTGCCGAACACCGTTCTTTGGAACGGCAGACCGCCTCCTCAGCCAGGAGGCGGCCCGGCGCGCACCGGCGATTAGTCTAATGGCGAGCCGGACAGCATGGCTATCATTCCGATGCATTCGGCTTTGCTAATACTGAAATCCCGTTCCCTCCACTGAATGTACCTCAAGGCCTCATGGATGGATTGTGCCGCGACGAGGTGCGTTTCGGGTTCCTCTGCGTCGTTGTAAGGGTTTTGGGGTGCGCTGAACTTCCAAAGTTGTGCTTCGCACACCCCTCCGGACCCAGGTCGGAATCTGCCGTACGTGTCGCTGCCCTTCCTCTTGCTCTTCATGCGCGACGACCTTTCTGGATGACCTGCTGCTTCTCCCACGTCAAGTGTGCTTCGAGCAGGGCATCCTTGGGATCGCGAAATTCTGGACTGAGGCCATGCGTGTACATGGCCTCTTTCAAAGCGGCCTCGGCAATCACCGCGGCTTCGTCGACGATTCTCCTTAAGGGTATCCTCATCTCGCTACCCTCCTGGAGTTCGTCTTTCGATCCAGGCCTCCTGGATTGTTGTGGATGATCCAGGAGATCATGGAGCCCAGCAACCTGCGCAGAAAATGCCGCGCCTCGTTCGGGGCAATGAGCAACGCGGGGTCCGAGGTGAATCTTTGAGCCTTGTAGTGGATGATGGTTTCCAGGAAGGCGTCGATCTCCTTCTCGACGGC